>MDTG01356164.1_pt1 | contig 14305 bp, 21 predicted proteins | sample 811421 | NCBI WGS metagenome assembly MDTG01 (sample SAMN05326645, study PRJNA326480) | marine metagenome | isolation source: seawater | place: Pacific Ocean: South East | collected 2011
CAATGATCTTTTTGTAAGGTTCACTCTATATAATTTGTACTGAAGGAATATATATCACAACGAGGGTCTCCAAGACGGAGTGGTCCAGATTGTGAGCAAATTGACATTAGGACAAGGAATGAACAGACAACTTCCACTACTTTCCTTAGCCGCGCTATTAGGCAGCAACTCCTTAGCAGTGCAGGCAGATGAGCTCCCTTTTACTCTTAGCGGCCACGTACGGGTTAATTATGGCCATCAAGATTGGCAACTCCCTGAAATAAGAGACGGATTCGAATTTGAATCTATCAAGCTAGGTGTTGCTGGCGAGTCAGATCAGTTTAGCTATAAAGCAGAATACCGATGGTACGAGAATACCGACTTCGACACTATTCGCTTTGCCGAACTTACCTACCATTGGGACGAATCGACCGACATCACCGCAGGTATCACACAAACTCCTTTCGGCTTACAGCCCTTTGGCTCAAACAATTTTTGGTTTTCGGTTAATTACTACCTAGGCTTTGAAGATGACTATGAAGCCGGAATTAAGATAAATCACGATTACGGTAATTGGGACTTTCAAGCTGCTTACTTCATGAATGATGAATATAACGATGCCGCTGAATTTGGCCGTTACTCATTCGATGTGGCCGATGATGGTGAGTTTCGTAACCAAGAAGATGGCCAATACAACTTACGTGCTAACTACACTGCGAAGCTACTGCCAAGAAGTACTACCGACATTGGTGTATCTTACCAATATGGCGATATCTTAAACTTAGATACACTTGAGGATGGCGATATGACAGCATACGCCGTTCACGTTCGTCACCAGCAAGGTGATTTTAAAGTAGAGCTACAATACATTGATTATGAATACGACTTAGCTGCACCGGAAGGCCAGGCCACAGATAGAATTTCGCTTTCTGCATTCACGTTTCCGTTCTTAGCGGCAGCCGATGGGTCGACGTATTCGGCGAATTTGGTGTATTCGGTACCTTATAAATTCACTCGTATTGACTCGCTAACGTGTTACACCGAGTACAGTGTGGCGCAGGGTGATGAGGCGTCAGGTCGAGATTCATCGCAGTGGATAAACGGGTGTAGTTTTGGCTGGGACAAATTGTTTGTTTATGTAGATAGTATTCAAGGGAAGAATATGTGGTTTTCTGGGGGGCCAGGCGTGGGCTTAGACCTGGGTGGTCGCCAAGAAACAACACACAGATTGAATATTAATTTAGGTATCTATTTCTAAGGGAAGATTATGCGTTTATTAGCTGTTTTCACATTACTCTTGGCGTTAGTCCCACTGCAAAGTTGGGGACACGCTTGGTTAAAAATTAAAATTGCTACCACAGAATATGCGCCTTACACCTCATCGGAAATGGAGCATAAAGGGTATATCAACCACATTATTTCACAGGCTTTTTTAGAGACAGGTGTGGTGGTTGAGTTTGTATCAATGCCGTGGGATGAAGCCGTAGAAGCCACATTAAATGGCGAATTTGATGCGTTGTCTTACGGTAACTTCGTGCGCGCGCGTGGTGAAAAATTCTGGCATAGCGACCCTATTACCGCTGAAAGTTTGGTTTTTTACGTCAATGGGAAGTCTGACATAGCGTCATGGTCAAGTTTCGACGAATTGAAAGATAAAAAAATGGGGGTGACAGAAGGCTATTTGTACAATAACGAGTTGGCCACTTATATTGAAAATACCCCTTCGGTAACCACCTACGCAACCGATAAAGAGAACCTTGAAGCTTTAGTGAGTGGGGAAATTGATTTGTTTCCCATTGATGATTTAACGGGTTGGTACTTGCTTCAACGGGACTTTACAGATGAGCAGCGCCAAGCGGTAATGACTATCGACCCGTTTATATCTACCGTCACCACGCATCTACTGGTAGCAAAGGGTAGAAATGACGACAGATTGCTTATTGAGCTCTTCAATAAAGGCTTGGAAGAATTAACATTGGATGGAAAGCTAACTCGCTTTAAACGGTTGTTAAAAGACGGTTTTTACCAAGACCCTAAAAGGCCGGTTAACTTCGACAGACGCTAACAGTTAAAAACGTGCGTATATGCGATAATCGATAAAGACTAAATAGAAAATTTAACCTTTAAAAAAGGAGAGCTTGCTCTCCTTTTTTGTGGACTGAAAATGACGTTAAAATAACGAGTTACACCCTTTTTATACAAAAGATATAAGGAAAATTTGCAATGCGGATATATACTTCAAGCATTGCCAAAGTGGCAGAAAACCAGTGAGAGAACAGTAAATGTATACATGTAGTAATTTAAATGGGTGGCTAAACCCAGTTAAGAATGTTGCGTTTTATCTTATGTTACCGTGCACTGTAATGGCTGCTGCATTTACGTTTTCCGCCAGTGCAAGCGAAGAGCCCATTCAAGCAGTAAGTGTAGCGTCTAGTCCAAATAGCAGTTCTGCCGACAGTTTGAAAGCTCAAGCCTTAAAAACCCAAGCCTTGAAAAGCAAAGCCCCCACATTTGATATTAGTGGCTCTTATCGACTTAGATACGAACATCTCAACAACCCTATTTTTCCTTCTTCTAGTGAAGATAGAGCCCAAGTAAATCGACGCGTTTCATCTCGCCTGTTAGTCAAAGCGCAGGCCAATTGGGATGTATTCAATGTAACCCTTGAGTTGGCCGACTCCCGCGTATGGTTAGACGACAATGATCCTACACTGACCTCTTCTCAAGTTAACACATTGGAACCTTTACAGTTTTTCGTTCGCTATACGCCCCAAGATAGCCAATATTTAAAAGGGATAACGGTGGGGCGTGTAACCTTCGACCAGGGTAGTCGCAGGCTTATAGGCCAAGGCGTGTACCGCAATACAAAAAATGCATTCGATGGTGTACTGGCAGATTATCAAGTTAGCGATTGGAATATTCGCGGGTTCTACTTATTACCCGTAAGTCGATTACCTAGCGACAGCGGGGCAGTTGCCGACGCAGATCGGGCTTTTGATAAAAGATACCGTGAGCGTGAGTTCTTTGGCTTGTATATCACCTCACCAGATAACAACGTAAAGGTACATAGTTACTGGTTGAAAGAAGAAGACTCTGCTGAACTTGCCACGAAAAACCGTGACTTATACACACTTGCCGTTGATTACACAAAGCTGTTTTCAGAAACGTGGGAAGCGAATATCGAAGTCATTGGGCAAACTGGTACGTCGCATCAAACCGCAAGTGCAAATGACACCACTGAGTTAGATGTAGAAAGTTGGATGCTTCATGCAAACGTAGGCAAGAAAGTTACCGCCAACACGTTCCTGCGGGGTGAAGTAGATGCGATTAGCGGTGACAATGACAGCTCAGATAACACCATTTCCGATTTTGATAGTCTGTATGGTGTAAGGCGTTTTGACTTTGGGCCAACTGATGTTTACCAAGCCATGCCACGAAGAAATTTATATACCGTTGGGGCAAGAAGTGTGACTAAAACTTCTAACGAGCACAATATCATGGTGAGCTACAAGGCCATGTGGTATCAAAAAGCACCTGAATCTGTTGATAACTTTATTGGGCAACAATTAGAAGCAAGATGGCGCTGGCAGATTTTACCCTCCCTAAGGGTTGCGATAGGTGCAGCTTATTTGCTGAAAGGTGATGGGTTCGAGAGAGGCGATTACCCAGATGATAGCCAATTTGTATTTACCGGCGCGCTATACACGTTCTAGATAAAGGCTAATTCTTACTGATTTTAATCTAATGCTGTTGGAAGCTCGCAATTTTGTGACGGGAATAGGTATACTCCGTAACCGCTTCTAGCAGTTTGCGATTAAAGGAAAAGGATTGAGTCTCAGTATTTCACTTACACAATATCAACGCTTCACGCGCATGGTGCAGTTACTTGGTCCAGGCGTATTAATGGCCACTGCCGCCGTTGGTGGAAGCCACCTTGTTGCTTCAACGCAAGCTGGCGCGAAATTCGGTTGGCAGTTAGTAGTGCTTATTCTTGCGGTTAACGTTTTAAAGTACCCCTTTTTCCGCGCCGGTGTAAGCTATACCATTAGTACTAAGCAAACCTTGCAGTATGGCTACCATCAAATGGGCAAGGGCTATTTAATTGTAGCGCTGTGCTTAAACGCTTTGGCGTCTGTGGTGAACGCAGCCGCGCTCCTGCTATTTGCAGCCAGCCTGCTATCTTATTTCCTACCTTTTAATATATCTATTGCCATCGCCTCTGCGGCTATTCTTGGCGCCATTTTATTTATCTTACTGGCAGGGCACTTTGAAGCCCTTGAAGGCGTGGCAAAAGCCATTATGGGTGTATTGGTTTTAGCAACCATCGCGGCTTTTTGTGCGGCGGTGATAAATATAGAGCCTACGCCTGCCAGTTTTGAATCGCCATCACCGTGGACGTTAGCTACCGTAGGGTTTTTAGTGGTTACCATGGGGTGGATGCCCGCGCCAATAGAGATATCTAGCATCACGTCTTTGTGGTTAAAACGCCAATGTAAAACCCAAGCTGTCACGCCAAAAAATGCATTGTTCGACTTTAACTTAGGATATGCAGTGACCACTATTTTAGCCCTGCTTTTCCTAGGTTTAGGTGCATTGGTATTGCACGGAAGTGGTGAAACACTCGCAACAGGCGGCATCGGCTTTTCACAGCAGTTGGTCAGTCTTTATGCTAATACCATTGGCGATTGGGCGCACTGGCTTATTGCCATCGTTGCCTTTCTCTGTATTTTTGGATCGGCATTAACGGTATACGATGGCTATGCCCGCGTGATTGCAGAAGCCATTTCATTGGTATCGCCAAAGAAAATGGCGCGTGACGCGGTATTCGTACCTGTGCTACTGGCTATGGCAGCCGTCAGTTTTAGTATTGTATTGTTTTTCAAATCTGCGCTACTGGCCATGCTAGGCTTTGCTATGACACTCGCCTTTGTTACCACGCCCATGTTTGCGTGGCTAAATCATCGTTTGGTAAAAAGCGCAGTGCTGCATGAAGATGCGAAAGCGAGCTGGTGGGTTACATTACTTAGCTATGTGGGTTTAGTGTATTTGTTTGGATTTTTACTGTTATTTGTATGGTGGAAATGGGGCTCGGCTGGAGCTTAGGTTTTGCCAAGGCTGAGCTAGGACTGAGCTTGACGCGCCAAGTTACGATGGCGCGCGCTTTGTGAAGATAAGCACTACTAACTGATATAGCACATAAAAGCCTGTCAGCAGTGAAACTAGCGCAATAATAGGGCTAAGAAATAACCAACAAAGCACATAAAGAACAAGCCCTTTCACCCCTTTTTCAGACGCCCTAGCAAATAAGTCTATGGCGCCCAAGATAAGTGCTGCGGCGCATAAAAGGCCAACTACCACGGTTGTAACAATTAAAAGTGCGTTTTCCACTAATAAGCTATCCTAGCTTCTTTTGCCAAAACAACGCGTGGCCTTCGCCTTCCGCCAGTTCATAGCTAGTAAAACCAAACTTTTCATAGGCCGATTTTGCTACTGTGTTGTTACTTAATACTTCTAAGGTAATCTTGCAGCAGCCTTTCTCAAGCGCTATTTCCTCGACTTTATTTAACATCTTTTGGCTAAGCCCTAAACCACGGAACTCAGGCAGCACTGCAATATCGTGAGTATTAACCAGCGGTTTGCAGGCAAAGGTAGAAAACGCTTCAAAGCAATTTATTAGCCCAGCGGGCTTTCCGTCCACAAAAGCGAGAATGCTAAAGGCATGGGGCAATGTAGATAGTTTATCGACTAAATTGTCGTAGGTGTGTTTAGAAAGTGCCTCAGCACCGCCCATAGGATCTTTCGCATATTCATTTAGCAAATAAGGAATAGCTTGCTTATGAGCATCGTCAAAATAATCTGCTTTTATGATTTCTATATTCATACACACCTTCACTTCTTTATATGACCCCAGCTTGCTATAGACCCCATTCGTAATGAGAAGCTATGCTGGTGGATTTTACATTACGCCGGTTTACTTTGGTTTGATTTATTTCGTATCAAATCTACTTTGCTTCAGGTTTATCTTCTGCTTTTTTAACACGAATGTTCGCATCGCCTAACGCATGGTTGTTCAACGACTTGATGGCCGCTTTAGCTTCGCCTGGCTTTGGCATTTCTACAAAACCAAACCCTTTAGAGGCACCGCTTTTTTCATCAACAACAATCGTGCACGACTGCACAGAGCCGAAGGTTTTAAATAAACTAGCAAGCTCTTCTTGGGTAGTTTGTCTGTCTAAATTACGTATTAATATTTTCATTTTTTTTCCTGCGCGCTCGACAAGGTAAGAAGAGGCTTGTTATACAGCAAAGCTAAAGCGATGTAGATAGGTTTCGTGTTACTTCGTGGTATTCACGGCGCGTTGCGCTCTGACGGTGCGGTTTTGAAGTTTTTAATCATCTCATGAGGGTTAATATCTTCACTATGGCGCTTGGCCGCTTCTGCCCACCACATCAATTGATGTAAAGTACGAGAAAAATAATCAAACCACGATGATTGGCCTTCCCCTGAACACATCTCGCCGTTTGCTTCGAATACTTCCTGCGCCTTAGGAATATGAATCATAGCGGATACTGGCAAGCAACCTAACTCAGAAAGATAAGTGCGCATACCCACCGCAGCCCGCATACCGCCCCATTGCCCAGCCGAATAGGTAACAATAGCACTTGGCTTATAAGCAAATAACGAACTACCAAAGTGATTAAGCAGATTAGAAAGAGCAGGGCTCATGGAATGATTGTACTCGGGGCTAACCATGACATAGCCATCACAATTGGCAATTTTTTCGGCCAATGTATTTAGCTGCTCAGGTGCTTTACCCTTTGCATAAGCAAAATGAGGTTTAAAAACCGTATCTAATGGGTAATCTAACGGGTCTATCAATTCCACTTCATGCTCGTCGAAACGAAGCTGTAAGCACGCCATAATAGCCTTTGCCACTCGTTCACCAAGGCGAGCAGGTCTTGGTGGTGTGCTATCCCGTACCGTACCTAAAAAAATGAGAAACTTCATTTATACGCTCCTTTCACAAAACTATCTGGTTGAGTCGACAACCCACGTGGTGGGAATAATACTGAGGGACTGAAGCGCAGATCGCAAATCATCGCAGTGAATATTCTTTCGCAATTATCTTCCAAATCTTAATTCTGTTTCCATAATAGCCGCATTTATTAACTAAATCAGGTGTAATAGATTATAGGCATAGGTTTGGGAAACCGGTTTGATGTCGGTTTTGAAATCGTTTTGAAGAAGAACGCTAGCCCCCCATTTGCCATTGGAGATAATTTATTATGACATTTACTCAATTACAGCATGCACGCGCTTTAGATTTGCCAACGCGCGAAGCCATGCTTCATCGTGGGAATGTACCGCACGCGGCACAACCTATCACCAGTGGCGAGCGAACTAACTTCGTACTCTGGTTGTATGGAAATCGTGGTCAAATGCCTCCACAAGGTGTGAAAGGCGTTACTCTTGATGCCCGTGAAAGATGGACAGTACCCTCTCAAGCACTAGATAACTTTGCACCATTTTAAGTGTGGTATCTAACAATAAATAGCAGTAATAACGGGGGAGTGATCCTCCGTTATTATTCTTTCGAATTCATTTTTTTAGCGGCCATAAGACCAACAATAAAAATGATAAAAATAACAAACCCAACTGACAATAAAATATTGAGTAAAAAATCCATTCTAGCCCCTTAATCTTTTCAGGTAGTTGCGAGTACAACAGCCCTCGCAATGATGTAACCTCTATTTATACCATCACTACGCCAGATTAGCCCATATTGTTGTTGCCACAACGTTACCGGTATAACGGCAAAGATACACCGGTACTAGGTTTGTTGGAGAGGGGATGGTTTACTTATCAGTAACTTCGCAAAAACATGCTTGTCGTAAAAGCGCCCATTTTTATAAATAGCTTTTTTCAGTATAGCTTCTTCGTTAAAGCCTGATTTCAAAAGCAGTTGCATAGAGGCATGGTTACCCGCAAACACGGCGCCGAAAACTCTCACGATATTGGTATGGGTAAAGACAAAATCTGTCATTTGTCGAATGGCCTCTGCGGTTATACCTTTACGCCAATAGTGCTTATCAAGCCAATAGCCAATCTCACCCGAGCGCTCATATTCAAACTGTCCTCGATTAACCCCAATGCACCCCACCAATACATTATCGTAAGAAATGGCTTTGATGATGCCAGATTGACTGCCTTCATTAATCCACCAATCAGCATCTTCTGTTGTATAAGGATTAGGAATCTTAGTAGAAAGAAACTCGGTAACCGCATCATCATTTAAGATGTGTACTAGCCTATCGATATCATTGTCATTGAAGTTTCGCAGGGTAACCATTCTAATCCTTACTACATTTCAATTTTATATTCAGTTAGCGCTACATTTTTGGGCATGCTTTCAGGGTTTATTTTGGTTGAGTGCAGCATTTGAATTTTCCATTTTTCATTCTCCTTAATCAGCACTGCACTTTCCAGCCACACGACTTCCTCAACCCGTTCTCCTTTAGTAAAAGTAGCTTTATTCCAATAACTAACCCAAGAAAAATTGCCACTGGTTTCCAGCCTAATAACACTGAAATAATTTCTTCTAAAATACTCAGAAGGATTAACTACGTTTATAAGCTGATTTATATCCCAATCCTCGCCTACTTCTAGTAATTGAAAGTCATCTGTCACAACGCTTTTCATTTTTGTATGGTTAACTTCTGAGATAGCAGAAAATAAATCTTGAACTGCTTTAAAAGGAACCTCTTGTCCGTGTGAGGCTGTGCTAGTAACCAGTATTATAAAAAGAAGAATATTCTGAATTTTATGCATTGTGTTGTCACTCCATCTAACGATAAGTTTAAACCAAGAGGCACCAATGTGTGGTGCAAATCGGCGAAGCTGAAATGAGGGAAAGTGTCCGGCGAACGAGTATTTGTCTATTAAAGCGCGGGGAACCGGTATGACTACTTAGCTATATAGTTACTCAGCCGCAGCCTGCTTGGAACTCATAAGATTCATGAGACCAAGGTAAATCCAGCTACCTATCCATGTGAACAGACCAAGAAAGAAAGTGACTAATCCGGCAATCCACATTGAGCGGTTTTGTTTTCGCGCTAGAAATACAGCCAGGATAGTTGGTGCGATGGTAAAAATTAATAAAACGATAGACATGAAATTTACACTGATATTCATGAAGCATCCTTGTTTGAATATATAAAAGTATTGGCAAATAGCCCTCTCACGGGCACAAATACGTGTGGGATTAAGTGCCAGCAGCTTTCAATCTATAATTAGCGTAAAAACTACGTACAACAATATAAGTAAAACAGGAAATAGTACAATGCCTTTTAGCATTGCAGACTTCTTTTGTTGTTTCCAAAAATAGTGCTGCTCAAGCTTCTCAAAATTAGATAGCCAATGATGGCAGTGCGGGCATTGGTTTCCAAGATACATTATCAATCCGCAATTAGGGCATTTAGCTGAAGGCTCGTATGAACCATTCCCCCAAATTGTTGGCTTGATAGGCAATTTCACGTTGCTACTCAATTTTACTAATTTGAAGTTCTTCCTCAACCAAAGTTAGCCTTAACTGAAGAGGAGGCTCTTGGCTGTACTCCAGAATCGATTGAGTTAACAGCTCTAAATCTTCACTAGGAACTTCAAAACTTTCTAGGTACATCAAATACCCAGCCAGATCTGATTTCGATAAATGACGATTTCCAATCAAGAGAGTTTTTTTGTTATTCAGTAGTGATCTACTATCTAATGGAACGTGGCGAATGAATGGTGTCAAACCTTCAACTTTATTCAGCGACGGGATAGACTGAAATTTCTCCTGATAAATTGCAATATGGTAATCATCCCTATTGAAATCTAATAGCCGAAACAACGTTATCTCACCACGATCATCACAGATACTTGCGTAATAGCCGCCCCACGAAATTTCTATATCCACTACAATATGCTCTCCAAGAAGTATGTGACCCCTAGCGAAACAAAAATGAAAGACGCATTGATTGATGCCCGAACAAACCAAGCAAGATGCCCATACGATATTCCTGCTTTTTGTGACGCTATAACTATTAAGCCCATTATTCCAAACCACGGCGTAAAAAATACAATGGTTTTCCACTTTACAACTGAAACCGCCAAATCATGAAGCGCACCACTAACTAAAAATGTGATAAGAATAGAAAGGGAAATAGGAAGATAAGTGGCTAGTGGTCGCATGACATTGCGGGATAAATAATAGCTCCAAATCGGGTTCCAATAGTGCCAAAAAATGGGGAAAGATTTTGCACCGAAAGAACGTGAAAGCATATTTCTCATAGAGTGACTTGCACCCAAAGGAAGACCATTTCGCTTTTTAACGTATTGTGAAAGTGACAATGTACTGTGCATGATAATTCCGTATGCCTAACGCCAGCAAAAAACGGCGCACTGACTAGGGCGCCCCATGGAGGCCGAAGGCCGTGACAATTTTGATTGCCTTGTTTAACAGCTTGTTTTGCTTAAAAGCCCTCAATCCAAATAGTGCCAAATTTTCCAGTAACGGACACAGTAATTGGGTTAATTGGTTTTTTATACGTTGCGCTTACTCAAACCTCTGACAACAAAAAAGTAATAAACTAAAAAGCCTAGCCATGAAAAGAATAGTGAAACGAGAGACCAACCTAATTTATGTACCCCTTTAGCTTTTTTTGATGTTAACGCAATTATTACTGGTAGAAGCGTTAGACTGAAAAGCACAATAAAAATAATGATCTGCCAGATACTCATATTAAAGATAACCTACTGTTTTCTAATCGAATTTAAGCGTGCAGCGTTTGAATAAGGGGTGGGGATGCGTGGGGCGTAATGGCGAAGCCGCTCGCGTGTATGCATCCCAGCCCGCGGAGCGGGCGAACTTAATTTTTTTGTTAGGTTTAAATCTCTGAATAGTACACATCGATTGTGTGGGTTGTTGCTAAATACCGCTCCGACTTCTTGGTGAAACATACATTGCGAACTTCCTTTTCTTCGTAGTTTTTTCCGCCAACCGTAGTCTTTGTTTTCGTAGTCGATGAAGCACAAAAATCATTATCAGAGATAACCTTGATTTCGGTATTTTCAGACGTTGAACGAGGCGTGGAGTTCGCAGATTTCATGCTTCCCATTGCAGCAAGCATTTGTTTACCAGTTACTTCTCTGCTGTCAGAACCCAAACCAGGAATATGCAAAGTTTGAACTATCTTGTATTGGCTAGACAGCCAAGGTGCATATTCTTCCACCGCGTTGCTCATATAAGAATTTTCAAATTCAAAGTAAGTGGTCTTTAAATCAGTAGATGCTAAAGCTTTCGAGCTTACAATAAGTAAAAAAGACATCCAAAATTTCAAAATCTACTCCTTAGCCTAACTTTTAAATAAGGGGCGCAGACGCGTGGGCTATAATGCGAAGCAGCCCACGTGTTACTGTCCCAGCGAAGCGACTTAATGTGATTGTTATGCGCTATTCACTATAAACCAGTGATTACCTTTACAGCAAAATCTCCCCAGGCTTGCGATTTAAAGAGAGTATTCATAGCCACTACTAATACACAAAACAATACGACTGACGAAAATGTACTTACGTATAAACGTTTCTTAGCTTTCAAATCATACACAATTAGTACGGCGTAAATTAAAGACATGAAAATATACATCGAATAATTTGGTAGAGTTAAAATATGTACAGCGCGATTAAGCCCTTCAGGCATCATTTGAATCGCTGCCGCAATCATGAATCGTTTATGATGCGCTTGATTCTTTATATTTAAAATACCCAGAACATAAAGGATTAAAAAAATTAACCATTGAAGAAAAACGCCGCCAAGGAAACTACCTGCACGAATTCTTGCTTGGGCATCTTCGGGATTGAACACTCCGAATCCTGCCATACGATGATAGAATTCGAAAACCATTACAGAACCCGTGACTAAAATTCCGATAACAATAAAAACGCTAAATTTCCCTAGAGCTTTATGTGCAGAATACTTTCCGATGCTTGATAATCTAATTTGATTGATAAGTAACAGATACCATGCGGTGCTAAAGGCTCCGTGTAAGCCTATCCACATTGTGACTCTATCCAAAGCGGACGGATTGAAACTCCAATGAAGAGCAAAACCACCGATAACCACGAAAGTTATGAAAAGTGAGAACAGTAAATAGAATTTAGATTCAGAGGACGACATCTTTTTCGAATTCCTTTTCACAATTAAGTGATTCCATTTCAATAATCGACCAAGCCGCAAGTCTCAGTGGTCGCGGAAATGGCGCATAACTTTTCAATAACGGGCGCAGACACGTAGGGCACAGTGGCGAAGCCGCCCTGCGTGTATGCGTCCCAGCGAACGAAGTGAGAGACTTAATTTTTTTGTTAGCTGACATTATTTGAATTTGTACCATTTTTTTCGTTGGTAGCAAGCCGCTCCTATAGCAATGCCAATAGCTATGAGAAAATAGTGAGTAGTGAATACAGCCCAGACAATCAATGGAGCTGCGACAGAGATTGCAATTGATAACCTTTGATTTGATGAGTAATCAACTTCTACAAATTTACCTTTTTTAAAGGCAATAATTTGAACGACTAAGGCGGTAACTATCAAAACCAAAATTAATAGTTGAATAGGGCTTAAAAATTCCATCTTTATATCCTTTGGCAGCTAACGCCCTAATTTGGTGGCACAAACGCGTGGGCTATACTGCGAAGCAGCCAGCGCGTTTGTGTCCCCAACATTTGATTGTTAGGTATCTTGCTAACCATAAACAAGAAAGTACAACAAATTCCCGCCCATAATTGCAAAGAATAAATAGGTACTCCAACGAATATAGTTATTTACTTTAAACCCTTTAACTGAGCCGCATAACGAAGCCAAAGCCCAAAAGGGAGTTCCATAAAGAGAAGCTAAGGTGGGCCCCATAAGCAATTCCCAACAAGCTTCCCCTGAACATTGCACGTACAAGAAATAAAAATAGATAAGCAGCCCAAGAAACCAAACTCCTGTTGCTGCAAAAAATAGATAAAATACTGTTACGAACTTTCGATGTCGACTGTCCACAGAAGATACCTAACTTTTAAATAAGGGGCGCAGGCACGTAGGGCATAATGGCGAAGCCGGCCTGCGTGTTTGCGTCCCAGCCCGCGCAGCGGGCGTGCTTAATTTTTTTGTTATAAGCCATTTTAAATTCAACCTTATTTAGCTACGTTAATCACCACAGCCACCACCAGAATCTAAACCCTCATTCCCCGAATATAGATTGCTACTACCAGAACCGTCCGTAACAGGATTGCGACTTTTTACTTTAGGGTTTATTGAGCGAAGGACAACCAAAGTAATAGCAGGGCCACCTATTGGAATAAGCCAGTTAACAAGTAAGGTCATAGCTCGAGAGCTATTATTGATAAACAATGTGCTGTTAACAGCTAGAGTATTAAAAAATGCCCAAGCCAAATGAACACACACAATCCCAGCTAATAAGTAAACCATGAGTTAGGTTTTCCTAGTGGCATATAACACCCAAATAAGGGGCACAAACATGGCGGCTATAATCGGAGCGAAGCTACACAGCCGCCATGTTTGTGTCCCAGCGAGCTTGCGAGCGACTTAATTTGTTTGTTATAAGCCGGTGTAACCTTTCATTTGTAACTGCAAAGATGACAAATGATCTGAAATTAATTTTGCAGCTTTGTATGAAGTATCTTGCTCATTAATAAATTTGAAAAATCTTCTAAGAAAATCGATGCAACCGTCCGCTGAAAGATAATTTAGATCTTTAGCATACTTACCTAGTTGAGTACTTTGGTTGTGAACCCACCTTTTTCTAACTCTATTCAAATCATTTAGCTGGCTATAAAGTTCAGTTTCTTCGACATTTTTAATGCCCCAAAACTCTTGTGCAAGAGACATGAATTGTTTGACCGGGCTTTGCTTAGACCACTCATGAGCCTTGGATTTAGACTTTTTACCATGATAGTAATCAAAGTAAAAAGCTTCTATTATCATTGCCGTAAAAACTTGTGAAATAATTGCTTGATTCTTTGCGGTCAAATTATCCTGAACTAGGCACTCATTCTCAGGTATCTTCCCATATTTTTCGTACACTTGGCTCACAGTGTTACAGTGGGATACGAATTGTTCAGTTACTACTGCAAGTAGATCGGCTATACCACTAGCACGAACTTGAGTGAGTTTTCCTTCAATTTCTTCAATCATATCTTTGAGGCTTATAACGTCCGCATAACGGGCAATAACACGTAGGCTAAAATTGGAGCGAAGCGACTGAGCCTACGTGTTATTGTCCC
>MDTG01390410.1_pt1 | contig 14304 bp, 13 predicted proteins | sample 811421 | NCBI WGS metagenome assembly MDTG01 (sample SAMN05326645, study PRJNA326480) | marine metagenome | isolation source: seawater | place: Pacific Ocean: South East | collected 2011
AAGGCGCGCAAGGAGAGCAAGGCGCGCAAGGCGAGCAAGGCATACAGGGCGAGCAAGGTATGCAAGGCGAGCGAGGCATACAGGGCGAGCAAGGCGCGCAAGGCATACAGGGCGAGCAAGGCGCGCAAGGAGAGCAAGGCATACAAGGAGACAAAGGAGACACTTATGCCACAAAATTCGACGGACCTCATGATATTACCGACAATCGTCAACCAAATGTAGGTTTAGGGGCTGTCACAGTGGACCCTGGCCTAGCATACATAGGTGGTGAATTTATTATCGTTTCCAGCGATGCATCTCCAGAGACCTTCCAAATAGCACAGGTAACATCGTATGATAGTTCCACGGGTGAAATCCATTGGTCTCATGTCGATGCTAGCACTGTTTACTCCAATAGTGAAAACTGGAACATAAATTTGACTGGGAATCCGGGGAAAAAACCTTCAGTATATGCCACAAAATTTGATGGACCTCATGATATTACCGACAATCGTCAACCAAATGTAGGTCTAGGGGCTGTCACAGTAGACACTGGTCTAGCATACATAGGTGGTGAATTTATTATCGTTTCTAGCGATGCGTCTCCAGAGACCTTCCAAATAGCACAGGTAACATCGTATGATGGTTCCACGGGTGAAATCCATTGGTCTCATGTCGATGCTAGCACTGTTTACTCCAATAGTGAAAACTGGAACATAAATTTAACCGGATATCCAGGCGAAAAGGGTGAGCAAGGCCCGCCCGGAACAAGTGGAAATGGGGGCTCGTCATCGGGGCTCCGGGAAGTCGTTGTGATCGACGGCGCCGTGTCGTTCGGTATGGACATCGGCACGAACATGCGTTTGAACCGGGGCATGGCGTACGACCTTGTCAACGCGACTGGCGCCGCTCTTCGGATTCGACGAGACGGGGCCGACTACAACTCGCAACTGTCGCACTCGGACGGCAGCACTGGAAGCGAGGCGCAAGGCAAGGTCGATGGGACATTGGCATTAACGATCCCACTGGACGGGACAAGTGGCTTTACGATCGTAGCAGGCGACATCGAGACGCCAGTCAACACGGCCGGACCGGTCACGGAAAGGTTGCTCATGTCGGCGATCAACGACATAACCATCATCGACGGGCTCATTTTCTCCCGAAATACGCCATGCTAAAAAAAATCATGTCATCCCGCTCTAATTTATATTTTTTTTCTTGCTGGCTATATAAAAAACACCCAACATGAACTTCGACCAACTTGCCTTGCCATTGGCCATCGTGCTAGCAGCCATCATTTTGATTCGTACACCGACTAATTTAACGTATCGATATGGCGGATGTTGAGCCCAAGGGGTGCTGCCGGACCGGTCACGGAAAGGTTGCTCATGTCGGCGATCATTTTGATTCGTACACCGACTAATTTACAGCGGGGTGCTGCCCGTCACTTGTTGAGTTGGCTCAGAGGCGTGTTGGACCGAAATTGGGCCTTGATCTTCTCCCTCAATTTTGCCTTGCATTGTCGTATCACGCGTCGCATCTGCTCGTTGCGTGCGACGATGTCTTTTTTCAGCCGTGGCGGGTCCCGCGCAATGCCAGGCAAATTGAAATACTTGGTCATGCTCGCGTAAGATCGTCGCAAGGCCTGGTATTCTTGCTTCTCAACAAAGTTGTTGGGGCGCCGCTTCGGTTTGTCGATCCTCGAGATCCACTTGCCGGTCATTTTTTGCCATTCCAGCAAGATTTTTTTTGGCTCAGAGGACGACCTTGAGGAAGAACAAGCACATTCGCCGGTCCTCCGTGTCATTGGCCGGCAACGCCAACTGCCGTCGAAGTTCGCGCTGTTTGGCCATGCATGTGTTGATCGTATACATTTTTTATTTATCACTCGCAAAATATGGCCGCCAACGTGTCCACCTTCAAGGCAATGATACGCTTCACGGTGGTAGGAAGGTCCATCTTCTGCACGGCGCGCTGGAAAGCCCGGGCGCTGCGCGGCGTCTGCAGCGTGTACGACACGTACTCCACGATCATCTTGGTATGGCCAAGGAGCATCATCCAGACGATGGCCACGCCCCACACCACCACCTTCTCGCACGCGCGAACGATCGTCGCGTCGTAACGGTCAAAGTCGTACTCCGGCGTCGGGTACGGGTACGTCTGCGAGCACCAGTTGCCCTCGTACGCGCAGGCGCTGAGGTCTCCGAACTTGATCTCGATGGGCCCGTCCGTCGGGGTGCGGCAAAGGATGTTCTGCGTCTTCATGTCCGTGTAGTAGAGGCCACACCGGACCATCTGCTGCAACGAGGCCACAATGGTCCGCATCATGGGCTCGATGTCCTCCACCGGACCCTTCCACTTGCTCAGGTCGTAGTCCATGGATTCCATGGCGATCGAGCGTCGCTTCAAAGGCCACGCCTGCACGAAGTTCATCTTGTTGCGCAGCATCTTGCGGATGACCTTGACCTCTGTCTGGTACTCGATCAGGTCGTCGGTGCCGCCGAAGAACTTCTTCACCACGACGCAGACGTCGCGAAGCGTGCAACGGTAGACGATGCTGATCGCCGTATCGCACAATTTCTCCATCCGCATCCTCTCGTGTTTGTACCATATCCAATTCTGCTTCCAATGGACGCGCCACAACTGCGGCCGCTCCATTTTGTTGAAACCCCGCGAAAAAAAAGTACACCGTATTGCAAATCATGGACGCCGTCATGCACAACGACGACATGCGGAGGTTGATATGGTCGTTCCTCCGGTCAAAACCGAAGGTCGCGTGCGGCTGTTGCCACCGTGTTCTCGTCTGGGACAAGAAAAAAGTGTTCCCGTACTTCCACCTCAATGCCAAAGCCGTTTGCTACGGCTGTTGCAACCAGACCTGCAACATGGTGTGAATATTACAAGATCCGCCAGAACCACCACCGTGCCGCGTTTGCCCTGGTCGGCGCGTAGTCGATCAACTCGGAGGTCCGAACAAGGACGTAGCCACGGCGCAGGGAATTCTTGGAGGCGGAAGGCATGCTTTTTATTGGTGACGCCCGAAAAAAAAAATCTCATCGAGGAAGAAAAAAAGTACAACCATGTCGTTGATGGAAGTCAAGCATTGGGGCCCCGCCGGGTGGCAATTTATGCACGCGATAACCTTTGGGTACCCAGAAAGGCCGACGACGGCCGACAAGAACCACGCCACGCAATTTTTCAAGTCGGTGGGTTACGTCCTGCCGTGCAACAAGTGCCGCGCACACTACAACGAGGAAGTCAAACGGAACCCGCCAAAGGTGGACAGTCGCGATGCGCTGAGCCGGTGGCTCGTCGAGGTCCACAACAAAGTCAACCGAGAAAATGGAAAACGAGAGTGGAGCCACGACGAAGTGCGAAAAAAGCACAAAATGAAACACCACGACATGGCGAAGAAGTGCACCGCGCCGCCACCGCCAGTGTGCACGCGGGAGCAAATGATCATCGTGTTGATTGTCGTTCTGCTCGCAAGTTTCTACGTGATGTCTTATGTACTGAAGGTGTTATAAGATTGGTATTGCATTGTTTTTTTGATGGGATATGATTGCGGCACACAGGGCCACCACAACAGTCATGATTGGCAAAATCTACTTTCAAATCAATAATTTCCTTTCCTTGTTCATGTTTCCACCGTCCAAGGCGAATCGGAGATGCTGCTTTTTTGAAGAATGATAAGAAACGCATGTTTCGTATTATTGTTGGATTTTTTTTGGCCATATTAAACGAACGCCGTTTTTTTTGTCACCGCCATGGAAAAGAATATGTCCCTTGTCGACAAAGTCATTCGTGCCGGGGCAGACCCAGTCCTCGTCCAACAGGCACTCACACAGAAAGCGAGCCCGATCGTGCAGAACCACCGTTCGATGCAACGGGCCATGCGGGCTCTGGCTGGCGGAGGAAAGCGCGAATCGTACTTGGAAGAGATGAAGCAGAAAGTCCATTTTGTCGAGTACGACGACGAGATGGACGACAGCATCCAGAGCGGATGGACGATCAAAAACGAGCGTTACAAGTAAAAATAAAAATGTATTTAATTTTTTTTGATGAAGACGTGCCCGACCATGGTCGGCTCTTCCGCGGAACGGGTCTCCATGATGTCCATGCGATCGCGGCAATGGGAGAACCCTACGAGCGCCTTTCCCCAATCCTTCGCCTCGAAGTGCCGGCCTGGGTCGTTCGCCGGGTACATGCTCAACACCACGCACACGACGACCTGCCTCCCCGCCGCCTGGACGATGCGCTCCGCGATGCTGGCGGACAACTCGGCCGGGTACAGCCCACCGTCGTAGACGAAGTGCAGCAGCGGCCGCGTCACGTCAACCCTCGAGGTCCAGTCGAAGTCGTCCTCCAGAATGTCCGCAACGATAGTCGACGCCTCTTCTGCCGTGACGAACCGCCGCTCTCGCTCGATCCCGACGGTCGTCTGGAACCCGTTCCTCCTCGCCTCCACCAGCATCTTCCCGTGCCCACTTCCCCAATCGACGATCTGGTGGAGGGTAAACTTCTTCTTCCAGACGACGTCGCGGAGGAACTGGAACAGGCCCGCCTTGTCGTCCAGCGTGCGCGCTTTCCACACCGTGTCGACCGGGTAGAGGTGCCTGTACCGCGCCGGAAGGTATCGATTCACCCAGAACGGTTGCGCCACTTCCTTCATCCACAGGTAGAACGGCTCGTTGAACGGGATCTTCGTCACCTCCTGGAACGCCGCCTTGTCTTGCGCGTACGTCTGTTGGTTTCGAGGGGCCCACACCCCGAAGTAGCAGTACATCAGCGCCCTGTGCGCCTCCAGGGAATCGCACACGTGCTGGGCGTTGATGTCCATGGCGACGTGCCGACCGCACCACTTGCAATGTCCCGGCATCGTTTTCGAGTGCAAGATCCCCTGCTCCTGCAGGAGCCCCATCCCCCATTGAATTTGGCAGTAGTAGTAGAGCGTGATGGGGTACCACGGCCCGCCTTCCTCGACTTGGATGGGGCCGTACATGTTCTTCGCGTTGTGGAACTTCGGGCTTCCCCTTGATGAGGGCCAAGGGCACTTCCACTCGCACAAGTGCCGCGCTTCGCTGCCGTCCTTGAACTTTTCATAGATAACGCCGTCCGGGGACATGGCCATCCAAGAGGGGTCCGTCCGGATGCATAGCCCATAGTGCTCGATTCGAAACGTCTCCAAGTGGTTCTCTACCATGTCGTGCGTCATGGCGAACTGGTCCTCGCAGTCATCCTCGTGCTCGTTCCCCCACGCGGTGTAGCGGTTACCCGTAAATGTCGACGTGAGCAACTTGTGCAATACCTTGCGTTGGTAATTGTTCGTCTTGTTCCACTCGATCAGAGCGCGAATGTCCTCGAATGACATCGCCTTCTTGCTGTAAGGGACGCCGTGCTTCTTCTTGTATTCGCTGATGTTCTCGTAGCCGAGGCCCACGATGTCGGCGACCTTGCTTCCGGTCAACCTTCCTTCTCTTGCCTTGATCCATTCCGGGTTTGCCTCGCCCGACGGTAAATGTTGGTCAAGGTCCCGTACACGAAGATGCTCGTCATATGTGATCTCGGTCAAATGTTCGGTGAATTGTTCGTAGGACAAACGCTTTTGGGGCTTTTTCTGCACGTCCTCGAAGCCAGCGAAGGGCAGAGATGCCATTTTCGTGCGGTGCGAGGGTCGGTCATGGTGGTTGGGTGGTCTTCCCTTACCTGTGTATGGAACACTATTACAAATAGGGCGGTTTACCCACCATTTCATTTGATAGGTACGGCAAGTGCGTAGGGTACATAAATATACGGCATGAAAATGGCAGCCAAAAATGAACCCAATTCAAACCCTTTATTACGCTGGAAGGAAAAATATAGGGCAATTAGACCCAATATGAAATGAACTAGGTAGTAGATTAGTAAGACGATGCTTACTTCTGTTTCCTCGTTGTCATCCATTGTGTGCTTTACATGATTTAGAGAAAAAAAAAATGATAAATGGCGGTTTACCCACCAACACCATAGGTAATTTATACTTGCTAAAATATTAAGATTTTACTGAAGGTGACACTTCGACTAAGTTCTACCGAAAAACGCAGCGATAGAAAATGGCGAATTTTTTCTTCCACGGCGAAGAGATCGAGTACAGGGTGGGTGACGAGCGTTTGCGTCTGACTGGCGAGTACCGCGTCGACCCCGACCAAGAGCACCGCTTCCACGTCCGTATCGAGGGTGGACAGGTACGGGAATCCATGACAGTCCTCGCCGACGGCCGAACGCCGGACGACGCGATGGTTTGTGCGTCGGAATTCGCGAGCGATGTCATCGAGGAACACTTGAAACGTAAGAGCACATAAGAATCATAGTAGTAATTACATTTTATTTAAGCCACCAGGCAAACTCGTTTTTGGGTGCGGACGAAGTCGTCGAAATCTCTCTTTCGCTTCAGGACCGCGGACTTCGTGGTCTTTTTGGTGTCCTTTTCAAAGACGACTTCGCTCCTTTTGTAATCGAACCCATCCTCGTCCCGGGGTTGCTTTTTCCAGACGACAAAGTCACCATCTTTTTTGTCCTGTTTCCACTTTCCCGAGTACACGTCGCCATTTTTGTGGATCTGAATGCCCTTCCCACTCGCCTTTCCGTCGTGGAACTTACCGATATACTCGATTCCGTCCGCATGCGTGTACCTACCTGCCAGAATATGACCGCTGGTTCCGAAACGTCCTTGTCTGACCGTGACTTGTCCATTTACAGTGGTTTTTACGGTGCCCTCGAACTTTTTACCGTTCCACGAACCATCGTGGGTTTCGACAACGACGTTGTTCTTCTTGTGAATTCGCTTGCCGCGTATGAACTTGCCTTCCTTGAACTCGCCTTGCATAAAAACGGCATCTGAGGCAGACAACTTTTTGGATCCTTTGCCTGTACCATGTGGCCGAAATTTATCGTCCACCGGCCCTTCGTACCGAAAAACTTTAGATTCCGCATCGTAGTTTAGTAACAATCCTTTTTTGGGTTTGTCTTCTTCAAACGATCCGTTGAAAACGTTCCCATTTCTGAACACGAGAGCACCAATTCCATGCTTTTTGTCCTCCACAAAATTTCCAGTGTAGGTGTACGACGGATCTTTAGGATCGTTGGACACATACGTACCATAGTGCGTCTTTCGTGTCTCTGTATGGAACGAGCCGCGATATGTCGTTCCGTTCTTGTAGGTGTACAACCCAACGTCAAGTTGCATCCCCTTTGTCAATTTTCCCTCAAACGTGTCGCCGGTCGCGTTGATCGTCACGGTCGCGGTGTTATGGAAGTAAAACTGACGCCTTTCGTCGACCGTCACCGTCCGGAATGTCCCTTGCACCGTAAACTCCTCGTTCTTGTACCATCCCTTACCGTTTAAAACGAACCTCGTCGTCCACATGCCGTGGTAAGCGAGTGCATAATCAACGCCAGGCGCCAAATGTGCTTTCAAATGTTCAGAGACCTCCTTGTACAGCGTGCCGACGCCCTTCGGAAATCCAGAAGCGTTGACTTCGCCTTGAAACATGTATCGGATACTGCCCACCATAAATGTCCGTCGATTCTGGTCCAGAACCTTCCTGTCCTTGATGTCATTGATGTTTAAAATATGATGCTTCTCCATTTCAAAGTAAGTTTTTTTCGGATAAGTTTCTTAAGTATCGTGTGTGTATGTGTGTCGTGTGTAAGTGTCGGTGGAAAGGCACCTCGGAAGCAAAAAAAAAAAAGATCGATCCATCGGTAAACCGCCCAACCTAATGTAATTATATATATTAACAAGTACGACATTTTACTATTTGTTATGGAGAAATGGGTGGTCCAGCATGTCGACAGCCGAAGCGCGCTTTTTGGGGTTGTAGCGTACCATTGGCTGTAGGAAATCGATCCAGTGGACCCCTATCTCGTCGGCCTCCAGCAAATCTTCAAATCCACAATAGTATACCTTGCCTATACCACCCTTCAGATTTCCACGAACATTGAAATACTGCCGGCAGTGACGATAAAGGTGCTTCGGGATTTTGCCTAGTATTTCTTGCACCAAATACAGGTGCGTGAGGTCGTTTTCCTCGTCCATATCATCCAACTCCTCTTCCAGCAGCGACACGCTTCGCGGCTCGAAGAGGCACCTCGCGTGGCCCGTGCTCATCCACCCCAAGATCTCGTAAATGATGCAAGCCGCGCTCCACACGTCGGCCTTCGCCCCGCACCACCCGGCATCAAGGTCCATGATGATCTCCGGCGCTCTGTACTCGAGCGTCTTCCCGTAGTTCGGAATTGATTGGACAGGGATCTTTTGCGCTGTGCCGAAGTCGCACACCTTCAGCACCACCTGACCGTCCGGCCCTTGCCCCGCCAAGATGTTCTCCGGCTTCAAATCCAGGTGGACGATCTTGTGCTCCTCGAGCGCCGCCACACCGCGCAGCACTTGGCGGATCAGCCGCAGCCCGTCGACATCGTCATCCTTCCATCCCTCGTTGTGGATGATGCTGAAAAGGTCGCTTCGCATCCGCTCGAAGGCCAAGACACGATGCCCCGCATGCTCGAAGTCCTCCAACAGGCAGACCACGTGGTCGTGGCAGCCGAACGAGCGCAACAGCCGGACCTCGTTCTCTACCTCCTCTTTGTAGTCCGGGTCGGCGCGCATGACCTTGAGGACCTTGCCCGGGTCATTGTCGACCGTCCACACCAAGCCGTACTGCCCGACCCCAATCCTATCCTTCACCGTGTAGTCGCCGACGGCATCGCCCTCCTCCAAACGAAGGTGTGCGCCCTCCCCATACGTCGTCTCGCCGGATGACGATGAATGCGACGCTTGGCTCTGCTGCTCCTCAGTGTCGCTCTCGCTCATCTTCTTATTTTATTGATGCCGCAAAAAGCAAACTTGACGAATGACCGAACGTTTCTGTGCGTTTTTTCTAAGTGAAGTATAAATACACACAACCCATCCCGAAAATGAAAAGCGAACAACTTGTCATCGTACTAATTTGCGCAGTCGCTCTGGCCTTTGTGCTTGCCCCCGTAAGTTTACAGGGAAATTTAGGGAGGAACTCTACAACCGCTCCAAGACGCCCGGCACCCCCCAAGCAACAAATACATTATGGTCCAAAAAAAGTGTACACTTGTCCTGGCTGGACTTGCCATAATGAACCAGTTGGTACAGAATGTTACCTCGGCGGAAAATTAAGATACAAATGTCATGATTGCCATAATGCCGGGAGAAAAATATGGAAGGACGCCGACACTGGATACACCAAAGGCGATTGCCATCCAGTTAGTAATCGTGAGTGGAACAACTTCGGCAAAGCATTAACACACGGATGGATGATATGGAGATAATTCAATTGATTTGCCACGGGCAACAAGAGTATGTCTCTCGACTTTTTTTCTGCCGGCCATGACAAACCCAATGACCGCCATCGAACTTCTCATCGTACTACTTTGCGCCGTTGCGCTATACTTTGTGCTTGCCCCGAAGCAGGGCAACGACGACGAACTCGAACTCACGCCAGAGCAATTCGAAAAATTCAAGGACCCACAAGACGACGAGCCCGTAACCGTCATGTTCTACGCCCCGTGGTGCGGGCATTGCCAACACATGAAACCGGATTACCTTCGCGTCGCGCGCCGCCATCGCCGGCGGATGCGGCTCCTCAACGGCGACAGGTACCCTAGGTTGATGCGAAAATTGAAAATCGAGGGCTACCCCACCGTAAGGCGCTACCGCAGAGGAAAGCGCGACGGTGAACTGAATGATAGATCCGTGAAGGGCATCGAGAAATTCGTGAAGGGCGACGGTAAGAGAAGAAGTGGAGGAGGCAAAAAAAGAAGAGCGTAAGCCCGCGGTTAAAATACACGATGCACTCACTTTTTTTTTATGTCGGCTGGAGCAAACCATGCTTGAGTCACCCTCCCTCTTCCACTGCGCGACGAAAGACGCGTGTTTGGCCTTCTTCGTGGAACGTAACGACTTTTCCCCGCAGGCATACGCCACGTTGGCCCGTGGCAAGTTGATGCCATCGAATAGGTTTGCGAATGCTGGCGTGTACCTGACCGAAGACCAAGACATGGCCTTGCGGGGCGTGACAAGTTGGGACGACTACTGCTCGACCCTGACCCTTCGCCAAATCAAGTTTGTGGGATGGTAATGTCGTTGCGTTTTTTTTCTAATAGGCAAAAAAAGAATGACCCACTTGCTGACGAGCCGGGACATCCGCCGCCTCGAAGGCGGCACCAAGAACATTTTGCTTCGCCGCGAGTACAATAGGCAGATCCGCCTGCGGCGCCTTCTCCGTGGTGGGGGTATATTCGACTATTTCAAGAGCGACAATGAGTTCACCGTGACCACGGAAATGAACGCCCTGATGGAAAAGATCGGCGATGATTTTTTGGCAGGGTACATCGACCCTGCCGATGGAGAAACGCTCGTCAACGTGTCGAAACGAGCGCTCGCGCTCCCACTGCTCCGCGACGTCTACCGCGGAGAGAAAGACGACGATGGATCGCTCAATGATTTACTGGACGAGTTGGAACGCACCTTGACCGAGCAAGGCGAATCGTGGTCAAGTTGGGCGGCGCGAAAGGGGATGGAGGTGGTCGGGGTGGCCGGCGCAGCGGTGCTGGCCAAGGAAGCCATGAAGTGGATGGTGGCAGACACGGCTCCAGAACCAGAAGACCCTAATCCGACTCAATATACGTGGCAACCTATTCCCGATCCCGGGTATGGATTTGGGGGCGGCTTTGCGGGCGGCGCGCTGACTCCCGAGGAGGACTACGCCGCATTCTACCTTGTACGAGAGATGCGGGAGCGCGACAACGTCGATGGCCTTCGATTGGGGCGAGCGATCGAGCGGGCCGGAAGCGTCGTGGGGGGCATCGAAGCGTGGAATGAAGAGGAAGAGGAGGAGGAAGTGGAAGATGATGAGGAAAAAGTGGAAGATGATGAGGAAAAAGTGGAAGAAGTCGACGAGTCCCTGGAAGCGTTGGAGAATGAGTTGAAGTCATTGAGCCGTCGCGCGGGTGATCTAGAACTTGAGATTTTAAGACAGAATCAAAGCGGGAAAGATACCGAGCAACTTACGGAGGAATTTGAAAAAATCAACGCGAAAGCACTCGAGTTGTCGCTTGCTATCGGACGAAAGAAAAAAGAAAAAGAAGAGGAGGAAGAAGAGCAAGAAAAAGAAGAGGAAGAAGAAGAGGAGCAGATAGAAGAAGAGGAGAAACAAGAAGAAGACGAAGAAGAAGGAGAGATAGAGGATGAAGAAGAGGAAGAAGAAGGAGAGATAGAGGATGAAGAAGAGGAAAAGGTGGAAGATCTGCCTGGACCCACCCCCATCATCCGGCAAGTCGCGGAAGTCATACCGAATTATAATGACCTAGCCATTGAGGATCCCTTCGAGGATCCGTTCGTCATCGCACCATGGGACGGCAAATGCACGTGCATCCGAAAATCCGACAACACAAAATGTACGAACAAGGCGAACGAGGCGAAATACGGCATGCGAGTGTGTGGTGTCCATAAAAAATGCTCCAACTTTGCCACCGCACAACCCGAAGACCCGAAGGAAGCAGAGGCAGATGAAGAAGCAGAGGCAGAGGAGAAACGAGCCGAGGATGATCTACCATCCATATCAACAATACGATCGTTCATGAAGGATGAAAACGCGTTGGGGGAACCTGGGAAAGAGGGCGTGACGTACAAAATGGCGTGGAACGGTGACGAATACGCCGTAAAAACGTTCAAAAAGTCAAAGTCATCCGCGAGAATTCAGAAGGAAGCAGAATTGCAGAAACTTGCTGCGGCCGCAGGCGTGGCTCCACGTGTTATCATGTTCAGCGGAAGTGGAAAATTCATTCTCATGGAGCGCATGAAGGAACGCCTGACGGATCGTTATGGAAAAGGCACAACCTTGTCCACTCAACACCAGGATCAATTGGTCGACGCCATGCAACGACTGGACGATGTTGATGTTCTGCACAACGATGGAAACGCGTTGAATGCGATGCTGGACGACGACGACACCATCAAGATCATCGATTACGGGTTTTCCAAAAAGATCGACAAACTACGGAAAAAATACAAGAACCCGAACGGGGCACTGACGTTGAGCATGATGAAGCGCTCGTTGCGACATCATGGCATTGAAGCGGGGAGGATCGTGGATGAATACATTCAAGAGTCGAAAAAAGTAGTGATAAAAAAAAGATAATATTAAATAAATGGAGGGACGATTCCTATTGTTTCTCCTAGGGTGCATCCCAGCAAGGGCCGGTATTGCGTACTTGGCGGCTACGTTCCCAAATCCTATCTTCGGTCTGGTCGCCGCCATCGTCGCGCTAACATGGCTGACCAAGTCCTTCCCTTCGCACGGCTTTTTTGGGGGCAAGGCGTGGTGGGCTGCACTGCGGCCGATCCATGCTATGCTCTACCTCGTGTACGCGGCCAGCACCATCGCGACGCCGGAACAAGCGTATCTCTGGCTGTTGCTCGATGTCGTCGTAGGGCTTGTGGCGGCCACCCTTACTTACATGTAGACATAATAGACCTTTTTTTTTCTCCTGCTATCAAAAATGAATATATGGAAGGACAACAACAAGCAACAACGATAAACGAGGAGTTGCTTCATTGCCCTGTCTGCAAGGACCTTATGGTGGAACCGCGGATGTACACCGACTGTGGGCACACGGTCTGTACCTCCTGCATGAAAACGATGGACAGATTACGCGCGGAAACCAGCGTGTTCCACACGCCTCTCTACCGATGCCCGTGTTGTCGCACGGAGACCATTTACAGGTGGTACGCCCGGCCCATCAATCGCGCGATCATGTCCATATGCGAGAAGCACAACAAGTACGCCTCTCGCGTCGAGGAGGTACGGTCCGAAGAGAAGAACGAGGAGAAGGAACCATCGATCCCAGACAACATCGATCTTAGAGCGCTGGCCACGGAGAGCCGGGAACAAATAGCGCTGGATCTGTACGACAAACTGCTTCCAATCCTCTACGAAGCGGCCGCCGAAGGCAGGCGGCACGTCGTGGTCACGGAAAAAAAGACGATTCGCAAGATCGAACAGGTATGCGACCTCCTGTCGACCATGCTCTTCGAGACCAACAACATTTTCAAAATTCTCTGTACCCGCTCGGAGTGCCAGATCATCTTCAGCGACGACGCCTTCACCGTGCTGCGGGAGTACACGAACCACGACGTGACCGAGGAAGAGATCGAGGACACACCGCCTCCGCTGCCGAACACGCCGATCCAACTGCTCAACCTCGATGCCATCGCGGAGACGATACGCTCGTCCAGGAGGACGTTGCCGATTGGGATTCCGATCGGCCGGCCGCTGCTTGCGCGGCGCGCAGAGCACTTCACCGAGGCGAAGGAAGAAGACGAAGATTTGCTGCTAGGCCCGTAATGACAGACAGACAATGTAAAAAAAACACGCATTTTGATCATATAGGGTCGTTGTCATGGCCCATGGTCGGACTGCCATAAGTTTTAGCACCACCCCCACATTATTTTTACTACCTACAGGCGAAAAAAAATATTGGACAATGGGGTTCAAACCTATCGAAAAATGAGTTGCGGATAGAACAAAACTAGTATCAAATACTTGTTGCGTTATAAAAAAAAAATAAATAAAATTTTAAAGGTTCAACATTTCATTCAACATTCCGTTCACCTCTTCGACGGCGTGAAGTGTATCCGTATCATAATGTTTTTCATCCCTGTTATCTCAACAATTAATTACTGGAACGGTATGGAATCGTTTAACACGATCTTATATCGCGCAGCACCCCTAGGGAGTTAAGCCCCCAATTTGGCTGCATGATGGAATATTATTTTACCGTCGTAAAATAATAATTATTTACAAACTACAATTTTGGTCGACGCCGACTTCGGGCAGAACTATAGAGCAAAGTGAAAGTGGCGCACGTGCGGAAACACCTTCTCCGTTCTGAGACTGGGAAACCGGCGCGCGAGGATTCCCCGCACCCGTGAAATCGTGTAGAACCTTTGATACTTTGGGTTCACCCAGAAAAGCATGTGACGGGGAAAGTACGGGAACGTGTTCTTTACGATAACATACGGTTCGTGCGTGGCAAACGAGTAGAAATAAAAAAAAAGTGTATCGCAAAATTACAATAGTGTTTATGAATGGAAGCCGTACCACACCCGCAACGTACGATCCCTACTAGTACTGACAACCGTGGTCTCGTTCAATTTAATCACCGAACGGACCTGACTCGTGTGTCCTCTCAACACCCGAGAGGTATCGTTCGTCAAATCCCACACTCGCAACGTTTTATCCACACTTGCACTGA
>MDTG01223659.1_pt1 | contig 14302 bp, 9 predicted proteins | sample 811421 | NCBI WGS metagenome assembly MDTG01 (sample SAMN05326645, study PRJNA326480) | marine metagenome | isolation source: seawater | place: Pacific Ocean: South East | collected 2011
ATATCCTTGGGCAGAGCTTCCCATTTCAAAGCCATCTCTTGAATTTTATTTTCACCAAAAACATGTTGCCCCGCCTCGTAGGACAGAGCTATTTCTTCTACTGACTTTGTTTTTGAAACAGCTACCAAGGTAACGTTTGATGGGATATTATTAATAAGATCTTTGGTTTTAGTCTTAATATTCATATAACTAATATAATGCTTCAAATTTCATTATAAACTTTATAAAGTGGAATTCAGGTCAAAAAAAAGCTACCCGAAGGTAGCTTTAAAATTATTTATCAAAGTGTCTTATTGAGCTGCTTTCATTCCCTGTTCGATTAAATCGTAAAATTGATCTAATTTAGGAAGTACTATAATACGAGTACGTCTGTTTTTAGCACGATTTGCAGAAGTATCATTATCGGCTACTGGGATATAATAGCTTCTACCTGCTGCAGTCATACGTGCTGGCGCAACATCAAAATTATTTTCAAGAATACGTACCACAGCAGTTGCACGTTTTACAGAAAGGTCCCAGTTATCAACGATACCTTCAATTTTAATTGGTACGTTATCAGTGTGCCCTTCAACCATAAACTCAAGTTCTGGCTTATCATTTACAACTTTTGCAACTTTTCCTAATATTTCTTTAGCTTTTGAAGTTACAGTATAACTACCGCTTCTAAATAGAAGTTTATCAGAAATAGATACGTATACTACGCCTTTTTCCACGTTGATTTCAATGTCCTCATCACTCATGTTTCCTAACACGCCTTTAAGACTTGTTACTAAAGCAAGCGTTACAGAGTCTTTTTTGGTAACGGCATCTTGCATCCTTTGTATACGTATGTCTTTTTCTTTCATACTTTCTAAAGACATTTCAAGATTTTCAGCTCCTTTTTGGGAAAGAGTTGTTAGATTACCTATGTTATTAATTAAATCTTGATTATTAGCTTTCAAAAACATGTTTTGTTCTTCAAGTGTAGCAAGAGAAGCAAGAGCTGCTTCTTTATCTTCATTGCACGTATTAAGTTTAACAGTGGCTGAGTCTAATAAATTTTTTGTGTTTTGTTGAAGTTCCTCAAGCTCTGTGAACTTTTTTTGAGATACACAGGAAGATAATAAAATTCCTGAAATCATTAAAGCGATTGCTTTTTTCATATCTATATTATGTTTTAAATATTATTTTACAAATAAAAAGAAATTTATTTATAATTTTTGTCTAATTCCTTGAAATTTAACCGTCTGAATAGAAAATAATCAATAATTACATTCTTTCTAAGAAAGTATTTGTCGCTTTTCTTCTGATTATTACGCAGTAAATAATTGGCTTTAAACATTTTATAGAACGAAAAATGCGCCTTAATTATTGAGAAAGTTGCTTTAAAATTAAATTTCATGAAATAGATAATACCTATTATACCATCCAACAATAATTTTTTTAATAAAGTACTATAAAGCTTATTATCAGGTAGGTTTTTTGTGCACATAATTAAAGAATTTCTATGATTTAAATAGATTTTTCTGGGTGAAGAGGGTAGTGTAGCACCTCCTATATGGTATACTTTAGACTGACCTAAAGCCTCAATAGTATAACCTGCATTGAAAATTCTCCAGCATAAATCAATCTCTTCTTGATGCGCAAAGAAATTGGTATCAAAACCTCCAAATTCCCAAAATGTATTGCTCCGAATTAAAAAACAGGCTCCACTTGCCCAAAATATTGGAACGGTTTCGTTGTATTGGTTGTTGTCTTCTTCGCATTGATTTAAAATCCTGCCACGACAAAAGGGAATACCCAGTGAATCGATATAGCCCCCAGCAGCTCCCGCATAATCGAAGTGAGTTCTTCTGTTATAATTTAATATATGAGGCTGAATGATTACTGTTTCAGAATTTGAATCAAAACGATTTAATAATGGAGGAAGCCAATTTAATGTAAGCTCTACATCGGTATTTACCAAAGCATAAATTTCAGCTTTTATATTTTTTAAGCCTTCATTATATCCTCCTGCATAACCTTTATTGCTATCAAGAACAATACATTCAACATTTGGATAGGTAGCTTTAGTCCATAAAACAGAATCGTCTGTAGAGCCATTGTCTATGATGAAAATTGATGCATTTTTACTGTTTTTAATTGCTACAGGAAGAAACTTTTTTAAAAGCTTTAATCCATTATAATTTAATAAAACTACTGCAGTTGATTTCATCAATGGGACTTGTATTTTGGCAATTCTTTAATGAATTGGTACTTTTTGTTAATGTAATCCATAGTGCAAAAATAATGATTCATTCCATTTGTAAGCATCATATAACGACTACCAACTATAAGGTTATATCGAGCAATTTGATCAAAAACATTTTGGTTTATCAGAATATTTGGGGATTTACATTCTACTAAAATTAAGTTGCCTTGATTGGGATCCATAATCATTAGATCAAATCTTTTTCTTGTATCGTATAGATTAATCACATTTTCTACTTTAATCCAAGAAGCAGGATACCCAAGGGTCTGGATAAAATAATTAAGACAGTGAATACGGACCCATTCTTCTGATGTGCATAGTAACCATTTTTTACGTATTTGGTCAAAAATATAGGGTTTATTTTCCCTATTTTTGAGTTGTACTTTATAGGTAGGAAAATTCAGTTTCTGCATATTGTAAAAGTGCAATAAATTTTATTATATGCAAGCGTTCTTCACGCTACTTTCAAAAATTGAAAAAGATCAATTTTCCCCTTTTTATTTATTATCGGGAACCGAATCTTATTATTTAGACGCTGTTCTTGCCTCCCTAATTTCTAAATTGGTTGATGAGGCATCTAGAAATTTTGATTTCACATTGTTTTTTGGAAAAGAAGCTAATGCTTCAGAGGTGATAGAAACGGCTAAACGCTATCCGATGATAGCAAAATACAATCTTGTTGTGGTTAAGGAAGCACAACAAATGTCTTCATCCACATTCGATGAACTCGCTTTTTATGCAACCAAACCATTAAATCAATCCATTGTAGTTTTATGTTACATGCATAAGGCGTTTGATAAGCGAAAAAAGCTCTTTAAGGCCGTTGAGAAAATGGGCGAAGTTTTAACAGTTAGACCCTTATATGAAAATCAGATTACTAAGTGGATAAGTGATCATGCAAGATCACTTCAATTAAATCTCACACCCACAGCAATTGAACTCCTCTCTTCATATGTTGGTGCCAATCTAAGTAGGCTTTCAGATGAGTTAAAAAAAATAAAACTAGTTGTTCAAAAAAATGAAATTATTGATAAGGGTGCTATTGAAAAATATGTCGGAATAAGCAAGATATTCAATACCTTTGAATTACAGAAAGCAATTGGTTTAGGTAAATTTTCTTTGGCTTTTCAAATTACTCAATATTTAAATAGAAATCAAAAAACATATCCTCTGGTGTTAGTGCTCTCTTCGCTTCATTCGTATTTTCAAAAACTATTAATATTAAAGACTGTAGTAGATGATTCTAAAAGTGCTTTTGGTACTATAGGGATTTCACCATATTTTATAAAAGAATATGAAGCTGCAGCAAAACGATTTAGCGTCCGGGAAATTTGTGATGCAATGCGATATATTTTTGAAGCAGATCTTAAAAACAAAGGGATTTTTGGAGTTAATTCAGGTTCCAATGAAATTCTAGAGATATTATTGCTTCGTTTGTTTACTCTCTAGCATACTAGAGCGGAAATTTTTCTGGATCGTTTTCATTCATAATTTTACAAACCTCTTCAAATATGTCATCCTCAGAAGGCTTAGAGAAATAATCACCATCACCTCCATATGCAGGACGGTGCGCTTTAGCCGAAAGAAGTTTAGGTGCGCTATCTAGTAATGAAAATATGTTTTGTTTTTCAATCAGTTGTTGAAGAATATAAGAGCTTCCCCCGCCGGGTACATCTTCGTCAATAATTAATACTTTGTTGGTTTTTGCTATACTTAAACATATTTCTTTTTTTAGATCAAATGGAATTAAAGATTGAATATCAATAATTTCTATTTCAATTCCCTCTTGAGATAGTCGATTTGAAGCATCCTGAACAATTCTGAGTGTAGAACCATAAGAGACAACAGTAAGGTCTTTACCTGTTCGTAGGACATCAATTTTTCCTAATGGAACAGTAAATTCACCCAAGTTGTTTGGTAAAACTTCTTTCAGTCTATAACCATTCAAGCACTCAATAACAATTGCAGGTTGTTCAATTTGCATTAAAGTATTATAGAAACCAGCTGCTTGCGTCATGTTTCTGGGTACAAGAATATGTATTCCACGAAGCAAATGAATCATACCACCCATTTGGGATCCTGAATGCCAAATCCCTTCTAAACGATGTCCCCTCGTTCTAATTATTAGTGGTGCAATTTGCTGACCTACAGTTCTATAATTCATAGAGGCTAAATCATCACTTAATATTTGAATTGAATATAAAATATAATCTAAATATTGAATTTCTGCTATTGGACGGAATCCTCTTAGCGCCAACCCAATACCTTGGCCAGCAATAGTAGCTTCCCTAATACCAGTATCAGCTATTCGAATACTTCCATACTTTTTTTGAAGTCCTTCCAAACCTTGATTTACATCTCCGATCTTACCCACATCTTCACCAAAAATTATGAGTGAATCATATTTTTTGAAAAGTGCATCAAAATTATCTCTAATAATTACTCTCCCATCAACTAATCTTTCTTGATTATTATAAGAAGTATGAGTTGGCTTAAAGTCCATCAATTCCTTTTTTGAAACTGTGTAAAGATGAGAAGATATTTTTTCTTTCATGTCAAAAGTTAAAGAGCTGAGCCATTTATCAAATGAAGTGAGATTACTATTTTTTTGTTTACTTATAATTCTCTTTATTTGTCTACCTGCTGAAATAATATCTTTAAATCCAAGTTCGTTTACTTGATTTAGCTTGGAAAAAATTAATTGAAGTTTAGGGTCATTGTGCGTATGTTTTTTGAGTTCTGGTAAAAAGCCTATAAGTTTCCCCTTTTCCTTTAAAATAGGCCTTCGATAAGCTTCCCAAGCTGTTCTCCTTGCTAATTTCACTTCCTTTATAGCAGCATCCTCTATTTGAACAAGTTCAGATTCTTTAGCAAAACCTTCATTTAGAATCCAATTACGCATTTTTAAATTACAATCATATTCTTTCTCCCACTCCAAACGGTTTTTAGACTTGTATCGTTCATGGGAACCTGATGAAGAATGTCCTAGGGGCTGGGTAAGTTCTGTTACATGAATCAAAACAGGTACATGTTCATTTCGTGCTATTTGAGATCCAATCTGATAAGCATCTATTAAGGCTAAATAATCCCAACCTTTTACTTCTATGATTTCAAATCCTTCTTTGGTTTCAGTTCTTTGAAAACCATTAAGCGCTTCAGAAATACTTCCTTTGGTTGTTTGGTCCTTATTGGAAACAGAAATTCCATATCCATCGTCCCAAATACTTAATACCATTGGAACTTGCATAACACCAGCAGCATTGATTGTTTCAAAAAACATTCCTTCACTTGTACTTGCATTTCCAATAGTCCCCCAGGCTATTTCATTTCCATTATTTGAAAACTTTTTTTGATTTTTAGTGGAATAAGATCTATAAATTTTAGAGGCTAGAGCTAAACCTAAAAGACGTGGCATTTGTGAACCAGTTGGTGAAACATCTGCACTATGGTTTTTTAATTTAACAACTTCTAACCATTTTCCGTTTTTATCTCTGCTTGCAGTTGTAAAGTGGCCACCCATTTGTCGCCCACCTGACATTGGCTCCCTCGATAAGTCAAGATCTGCATACAAAGCGGCAAAAATATTTGAAATCGATAGTAAACCCTGAGCCATAAGTAGCGTTTGATCTCTATAATAACCAGACCTATAATCACCATTTTGAAAAAAGTGATTCATGACCAATTGGGGCAATTCTTTGCCGTCTCCAAAAATTCCAAATTTTCCTTTGCCAGAGAATACTTCGCGGCGGCCCAACAAACTACATTCCCTACTAAGAACAGCTAGCTGATAATCCTTTAGGACTTTTTTCTTAAAAGCCTTAAAGCTTATTTTCAAATCATTCTCAGAATTTTTAATGTTCATAAGATGGCACGAAAATACAAAAAATAATATTCTTTAAACTCCAAATGATTAAACGAAAACCTATTTTGAAATTATAGCTTAAAACCACTTACGTGAGAATAAACTACCTAATGTACTTAGTCTAGGAGTAAAAATAAATCTAATTTTAGTTGCGTATCTAGATTGAGTGGGTTCAAACCCATTTGATGAATAAAAAGGGAAAAAGATTTCAAAATAATCAGGAACTAAACTAAACTTAAAGCCTGAATCAAAATAGCCGACAGGAGATTGTGAACGTTTTTTAAGAATCCCAATATCTCCATAAAATTCAACCCATTTCCAAATTCCAATAGATGCATTTATCGAAGCCATATAGTCATTTGCTGAAGATTCATCGTCATTTGTAGACTCATCATCAAAAAAAGCTTTAAAACCTCCTTCAGCCGGAATAAATTGTTGGCTATAAATTCCAGAATCCTCTGATCTTCCCAAATAATCATAACGAAATAAATAATCTGGTGATCTGTTCAGGTTAAAATCAAAGAAATTTCCATCAGAATTACTAACATTATACCACAAAAACTTCCCTGTAAAAAAACGAACTGCAAATTGACGACCACTAGGGAATAATTTTCTGTAATTGCTACTAAAATATATTTTTCCAAATTTACCTGAAGCTTCAAAATTTGAATTTGTCGTAAAAACGTTAACTGCGTCGGAATTATTATAACGATGAAGAATATTCAAGACACTATAATCGGGAGTAACTTGGACTTCAGGGTCTCTATCACGGAATACATTAAACCAAGAAATATTAAGTAATTGCCTTTTGTTAGAACGTAAATCAAAAGGCCTAAAATACATTGAAAACGAAGGCTGTAGAGAGGTATATCTCAAATTGGTATTGTAATGATAGCTTTTTCCTGTTAAAAAAACTTGATTTAAGTAGTTCTTGCTTTTGTGTTTAATAAAACGATAACGGGTTCTAAAAAAACCAACCATCGATTTTTCTTTTAAGGAATATTGAGGATGTAAATCAATTTCAAAAGGTTGATTTTTAACACGGGTATTATAGATACGCAAACCTCCTGTAAATCCATCATATGCGTTAAAGTCTGAAATGGGGTGGTAGAATAGTTGATTTCGTTTCAGATTTTCACTATCTCCATAAAATGTAAGTTTTAAAGGTTTAAAACCTGATTTAGATTTTATATATTTCCAATTATTAGACCTGTTTTTTTCAGGCAGAAAACGATTAGAATTGATTGCAATAAAGTCGGCATTTTGAGTCTTTAAATCAATTATAGTGTCTTTTCCTCTGTGAAAGATCCATTTTTCACTAATAAGAGAATCCTTTTTTATTAAATCAAGTTTAAATGGAACAGCTTTTTTATTTACTTCTTTCACAGTCATACGAATAGAGTCTTTACCTTTTATTACATTACTTATAAGGAAGTCATATGCCTCACGATCTGTCAAATAGGTATTAAAAAACCATTCTGTTTCTTTTTCTGTTTTATCCTCAAGAATTTCACTTAATGATTTACTTCCTTTTTTCTCAGAGAAAGCCTTTAAGCTTTGATTTAAAATGTCATCCCCAAGGTATTTATCTAAATATATTAATCCAGAACCTGTATGATAAGGAATAGTATAAAGTTCATTTGATTTGGTTAATTTATCTTTACTTAGAGTATCTTGCTGCTGATTATTTGCATGCTCACCAAATTCTGACATAAATGAAAAACTTTCATTAAATCCGATATGTGCCGCACTATAATTTTTAAAAGGGCGTATGCCTAGTACTTTAAATTTATATAAGTCCCCAAGAAACTTGCTTTTTGGGAAAAAAGCTTCTACATATTTCATCATTACGTAAGTCTGAATTCCTCCTGTTATCCAATGTTTTTTACGCTTGTTAATAATGAATAACTCATTCAAATAAGAAGCTAAGTATGCTTTCATAAAACGAGTTTCATATATAAAATCATCAGGGAAGGGGTTCAGAAAAGCCAGAGCTTGGCTAATGCCAACAATAGGGTTTTTTGAATAATCTTTTCTTAAAATAAGTAGTTTTTTATTTGTTATTGAACTTAATATTTGCCTTGTAAATCCATCTATTTTTTTAATAGACTTTTCAATATCAACTTCAACATTTTTACTCGAAAGAATATCTGTTACAATTGAAAACTGATCATTGATTTTAATTGTTTTAAAAGATTTTTTTAAGTCAAAAACGAATTCTGGACTGGTAATATTTTTATCCTTAAAAAAAGTGGTTTTATGATAGCTTGATGAATTTGTGTCGTTAGATATCTCATTTAGATTGCTAAGCAAATCATAGTTAGCAGGATATTCCCAATTAAATTGATAATTACTTGGATTATTGCTGTAATCTCGAAATCCAAGATTACTATTCAATAACCATTTTCCATTATATCGTGGAGCCAAAGACAAAAACAAGTCACGAAGTAAAATCCCATTAGTCGAATTGATTCCGACACCCGTAAACTTATCATCTGGAATTTTTACCAAATACTCTATTTGAATTTTAATTAGCTTTCCAATGGGTAATTTTTTGTTTAAATCGATCTTAATTATATCTAATTGATCAGGGAGTCGGGACCAATTAAAAATTGATTCTCCGTTTAAACTTTTTATTTTTGTAAAACCAAGTTTACTATTTTTTTTAATGTAAAAACTTCGATTAAATTGATTAGCTAAATGTTTTGCCAGTGGTGCAGGCGCACCTTGATATGAGTTTGCCCAATCTAAAAGAAATAGTGAATTCAGATCTTCGTTACTAGTATTTGTAAATTCGATTGTTTGAGAGACTACTAGTGTTTCCTCTTCTAAATTTAAACTTACATTGAGTTTATAATTGGTCTGACCAATTACAAAGCTATTTAAACTCAAAAAAATAATTAGAAATCCATTAAAATAATATCCTTTATACATTTAGAAATTTGACTTAAAGTTTTATTTAATAGAAAAATAGTTTGTAAAGCCCAATGCTTCTTTATTAATATTAACGAAATCAAATATATTTAAATCTTCATGACTTATACTTTTTTCTTTAATTTCAAAGTTAATCATATAAGCCTGTTGGTTTTTAAAAATTATTGAGTCAAATATTGATTTGCAAGTCCCAATAAAGATTAGTGTTTCATAATTAACAACAAACTCACTCATGATTTTAAATAACGTCCAACAGTCGTTTGATTTAATCTCGTTTCTATTTTTCGATTTTATTTTTTTCATATAGTAATAAGTTTTGAATTGTCTTTTAATTCTCGAGCTAAAAAACGAGCTGTATGACTTCTATTAATATTTACCAAGTTATCCGTTTTTCCATTGAAGATTAATTCTCCTCCCTTTCGTCCCCCTTCTGGACCAATATCAATCACATGATCTACTTGTTTAATTACGTCAAGATTATGCTCTATAATTAATACTGTATTTCCTTTATTAACCAATCGGTTAAGTACATCTAAAAGCACTCGAATATCTTCAAAATGAAGTCCAGTAGTTGGTTCATCTAAAATGTAAAATGTTTTTCCAGTGTCTTTTTTGGAAAGTTCACTTGCTAATTTTATTCGCTGTGCTTCACCGCCAGATAAGGTAGTGGATGACTGACCAAGAGTAATGTATCCTAATCCAACATCCTGAATCATTTTTAGCTTTCGATAAATCTTAGGAATAGCTTCAAAAAAATCACATGCTTGGTTTATTGACATGTTAAGTACATCAGAAATGGACTTTCCTTTGTATCTAATTTCCAAAGTTTCACGATTAAACCTTCTCCCTTGGCAATTTTCACATTCTACATATACATCAGGTAAAAAATTCATTTCAATCACTTTCATACCTCCACCTTGACATGTTTCACAGCGACCTCCAACTACATTGAAACTAAAACGTCCTGGTTTATATCCTCGTATTTGAGCTTCAGGAGTCAAGGTGAACAAATTTCGTATTTCACTAAACACTCCACAATATGTTGCGGGATTACTCCTTGGTGTCCTTCCGATAGCACTTTGATTAATATCCACTACCTTGTCGATATGCTTTAGTCCTCTTATTTCGTCGTATTTTAATGGAACCTTTACACCATTAAAAATATGTTTATTTAATATAGGGTAAAGGGTTTCATTTACAAGAGTTGATTTTCCGCTCCCTGAGACCCCTGTTACACCGATCATCAATCCTAGGGGAAACTTAACATCAATATTTTTTAAATTATTGCCTTTACATCCAAAAAGTTTGATTGACTTACCGTTTCCTTTTCTGCGATCTTTAGGAATTTCAATACGCAAATCACCAGTTAAATACTGGTTAGTTAGAGTTTGTTCATTTAATATTTCCTCTGGCTTGCCTTGAGAAATGATTTCTCCTCCATTTTTACCTGCATAGGGCCCCATATCAATCAAATAATCTGCACGCAACATAATTTCTTTATCATGCTCCACCACTAAAACAGAATTACCTAGGTCGCGTAATGCCATAAGTGAGTGAATTAGTCTATCGTTATCCCTTTGATGTAAGCCAATACTCGGTTCATCTAAGATGTAAAGTACTCCAACCAGTTGAGACCCTATCTGGGTTGCTAAGCGAATTCGTTGTGCTTCTCCACCAGAGAGTGACTTTGAGGAACGATTTAATTGTAAATAATCTAATCCAACATCAAGTAAAAATTGAAGTCGGACACGAATTTCCTTCAGAATTTCTTTAGCTATCTTATTTTCATTTTCATTTAAAAAAGAATCTAATTCAGAAATCCACACGAACAAGTCCTGTAGATCCATACTAACCAAATTTGCAATATTGGCATTGTTCAATTTAAAAAACAAAGCTTCTTTACGCAAACGAGAACCTTTACAGCTATTACATTTATAACTCTCCATATAACTGGATGCCCAACGCTTTATACTTGCAGTAGCAGCTTCCTCATAAGAGGATTCAATATAGTGTTCCAATCCTTCAAAATCAATTTTATAGGACCGAGTAATCCCCAAATTGGTAGAAGGGATATCAAATTTCTCTTGACTTCCTTTTAAAATTACTTCCATTCCCCTTTTTGGAATTTTATTGATGGGGTCTGTCAAAGAAAAGTCATAACATTTAGCAATGGTTTCAATTTGCCTGTAAGTCCAACTTGATTTCTTAGTCCCCAAAGGTGCTAAACCACCTTGTATAATAGAAATTGAATCATCTGGAATGATTTTCTTTAAGTTTACCTTATGTTGAATGCCAAGACCATTACAGCTAGGACACATCCCTTTTGGGGAATTAAATGAAAAGGTGTTTGGTTCAGGTATAGGGTATGCAATACCTGATGTAGGACACATTAAATTTCTACTAAAATAGCGTACTTTATTTTCTTTTAATTCCATTACCATCATTATTCCTTGACCGTAATGAAGCGATGTAATTAAAGAGTCATTCAGCCGTTTTAAAAATTCTTCATCTTTTTTAACTGTAAAGCGATCGATGACCAATTCAATATCATGAGTTTTATATCGATCTACTTTCATTCCAGGGGTCAGATCAAACACCTGACCATCAATTCTAACTTTTGAAAATCCTTGCCTGGAAAGCGAATCAAAAAGTTCTCTATAATGTCCTTTTCTAGATTTTATTACGGGTGCTAAAAGAATGACTTTTTCACCAAAGTAATCATTCACTATAAGGTTTTGAATTTGTTCCTCAGTGTAACTTACCATTTTTTGATTAGACACATAACTATATGCTGTTCCAACTCGGGCGAAGAGGAGCCTTATATAATCATATAATTCGGTGATTGTTCCAACTGTTGACCGCGGACTTTTTGACGTTGTTTTTTGTTCTATAGCAATTACTGGAGAGAGTCCATCTATCTTATCTACATCAGGACGTTCCATATTTCCTAGGAATTGTCTTACATAAGCTGAAAAAGTTTCCATATAACGACGCTGCCCCTCTGCGTAAATTGTATCAAATGCCAAAGAAGATTTTCCACTACCAGAAAGACCAGTTATTACAACTAACTCATTTCTTGGAATATCAAGATCGATATTCTTCAAATTGTGAACCCGCGCACCTTCAATGCGAATATTATTTTTCTTACCCTTCATAGTAAATTAGCTGCAAAAGTAAGGTTTTATTGCAGTTTTTTCACCAAAGAAAAAGAATTAATAAAGTGGTTCTGCCGTATCATCTCCTCTAGGATCTGCACCCATAGAAATAACATTCTCTTCTGACAAATGAATAGCATCTACTCTTCCAATTATACGAGAGTATTCCTCTTTTATATCATATCCCTTGGTCTGAAGTTTTTGAATCAATAATGAATCAAACTGTTTTGGCTCCAGAACAACTATATCTGGTAGCCACTGGTGGTGAAAACGAGGAGCTCTTACTGCCTCTTGTATGCTCATCCCAAATTCATATACATTCAATATCGTTTGTAGGACTGACGTAATAATAGTTGATCCTCCTGGAGTACCAACTATCATAGATAGTTTACCATTTTTCTCAACTATAGTTGGTGTCATTGCACTTAACATTCGTTTTTCTGGAGCAATTGCATTTGCTTTTCCACCGATAAGACCAAACATATTCGGAAATCCAGGTTTACTGCTGAAGTCATCCATTTCATTATTCAAAAAATAGCCTCCTGATTCTACAAATACTTTAGAGCCATAACTCCCATTGAGTGTAGTAGTTACTGCTACAGCATTCCCCATGGGATCTAAAATAGAATAATGTGTAGTTTGTTCGCTTTCATTCCAAATAATTGTTCCAGGATTTATATCTGAAGATTTACTTGCTTGATCGAAATTAAAGCTCGACATGCGATCAGATAAATAAACCTTATCCAATAAACTATCCTGGGGGATATTAATAAAGTCCGGATCACCTAAATACAAACTTCGATCAGCGTAGGATCGACGCTCGGCCTCAACAACAATCTGTATTGCCGCTGAAGAATTTTGAGCATATTGCTCTATATTGAAAGGCTCAATCATTTTCATAATTTGTGCTAAGCAAATTCCTCCACTTGATGGAGGACCCATCGAATAAATATCAAGGTCATCATACTTAAAATGAATCGGATCTCTCCAAACAGGTCTATAAGATATTAAGTCTTCTAAAGTCATAACTCCTCCAGTTTCGTTGATACGTTCGATCATTGCTTCTGCATTTACTCCTTTGTAAAACCCAGCACTTCCTTTTCTAGCAATTCTTTCTAGGGTAGAACCAAGAGCTTTATTCTTGACCCAATCATTAGTTTTAAAATCTTTAGCATAGAATGTATTTTTACCATTTATCTTAATAAATTCTTCTTTTTTATCCTCAAAACTAAGTTGCTGTTTAGCAGTGACACGATATCCTTTATTAGCTAAATCAATAGCCGGTTTTACCAAATCTTCCCATGGAAGTGTTCCGAATTTTTCATGAATAGCTTCAAGACCTGCTACGGTACCAGGGACACCAACTGCCATACCTCCTGAAGTACTTTTTTCAGGAATAACATTCCCATCTTCATCCAAGTACATTTCTGCACTTGCAGCAGAGGGAGCTTTTTCACGATAATCTAGGCTACCAATTTCAGCATTATCAAGTCGATAGACCAAGAAACCACCTCCAGCGATATTGCCTGCATTCGGGTAACAAACTGTCAAGGCTAGATCAGTTGCAATCATAGCATCAAAAGCGTTTCCTCCTTTAGCCATAATTGCTACTCCAATTTTTGAGGCCTCTTCTCGAGCACTTACCACTGCACCTCTAATCGGTTTTTCTGAGCTACAAGAAATTAAAATTAAATTAAAGCTAAAAAGAAAACTGAAAAACTGAATTTTTGTCATAGTTGAGATGCTTTTAATTTACTAAAAGTAATTATGGGTTTAATGAACTTTAAGAATTGATTTTCAAAATAGGAATATTTTTGAATTAATTCGGCAGTTGATTTTCCAAAATTTGAATTAAATCTAGTACGCTTATCCATATGAGTCATTATGTTTTTTAACCCCTCAACACTTCTGTACTGCTCAAACCAATTGAAAGTGATTAATGAATCTATGAATCGATTGAGCTTATCTGAAAATTCAACATCAGAATTTCTTAATCGATTATAAAATAAGGTTGAAAAATCTTTTAATGTTAGTGGATGAAAGCTTTTCCAATGCACTGCCAAAAAATGATCAAAATACATATCAACAATAACTCTACTGTAATGTCTATAGATTGGAAAT
>MDTG01415683.1_pt1 | contig 14302 bp, 13 predicted proteins | sample 811421 | NCBI WGS metagenome assembly MDTG01 (sample SAMN05326645, study PRJNA326480) | marine metagenome | isolation source: seawater | place: Pacific Ocean: South East | collected 2011
TGAAGAACAGTATAAAAAAAATAAAAAAAATAAGAATGAAGTTCCTATAATAGAGTTTAGAAGAGAATGTAGGGAATTTGCTGAAAAATGGATTAAAATTCATAAAGATCAGTTTCAAAGATTAGGTGTAATCGGTGATTGGAATAACTATTACTCAACGATGAGCTTCGAAGCCGAAGCGCAGATTGTGAGAGAACTTGGAAAATTTTTAAAAGAAGGAAGTTTGTATAGGGGTTTTAAACCAGTCTTGTGGTCAACTGTTGAAAAAACAGCCCTCGCAGATGCCGAAGTGGAATATAAGGATCATACATCAGATACAATTTATACTGCATTTTCTGTAAAAAAATCAAATGTGAGAGAACTTCTTAATTGCGATGTAATTATTTGGACTACAACTCCATGGACAATACCCGCCAATAGGGCTTTGGCTTACAACAAAAACCTATTTTATTTGATAGTTAAGATTCTTGATGAAGGTGACTTTAAAGATAAACAAATTTTAATAGCTGAAGAATTAATGAATTCTACTATTAAAGATTGTGAAATAAAAAAATTTAAAATAATCAAAAAAGTTAAAGGTGACGAATTAGAAAAAACTGTTTGTGAACACCCTTTTTCAAAATTAGGTTTTGATTATGATATTCCAATGTTAGATGCAGGATTCGTGACTACTGAGCAGGGAACAGGAATTGTTCATTGTGCTCCAAGCCATGGTCCTGATGATTTTAATCTATGCTTAAAACATGGAATGAAAGCAATTGAGTCGGTTGATGATGATGGGAAGTATACGAAAAATATTTTACTTTTTGAGGGCACACATATTTTCAAGGCAAATCCGATTGTAATAGAAAAACTTAAAGAAGAAAAAAAACTTTTATTTAACGGAAAGTTAACTCATTCTTACCCTCACTCTTGGAGATCAAAGGCACCACTTGTTCATCGAGCTACACCACAATGGTTTATTTCTATGGAGAGCCATGGCTTAAGAAAAAAAGCATTAACTGCAATTGATAAAACAATTTTTTATCCTGAAAAAGGTAAAGAAAGATTAAAATCTATGATTGAAACTAGACCAGATTGGTGTGTTTCAAGGCAGAGAGTTTGGGGGGTTCCACTGCCAATTTTTCTTAATAAAGTTGATGGAAAAGTTTTAATAGATGATGAAGTTAATGAAAACATTGCTAAAATTTTTGAAAAAGAGGGTTCTGATTGTTGGTTTAAAGATGATGCTCAAAAATTTCTTGGAAAAAAATATAAATCTGAAAATTTTATAAAATTATCAGATATTGTTGAAGTTTGGTTTGACAGTGGTTCTACACATTCTTTTGTTTTAGAAAATAGAAAAGATCTAAAATGGCCTGCTTCAATGTATTTAGAGGGATCTGACCAGCATAGAGGATGGTTTCATTCATCACTTTTGCAATCTTGTGGAACTAGAGGTGAAGCACCGTTCGAAACAATTTTATCTCATGGATTTGTTGTAGATGGAAAAGGCCTAAAAATGTCCAAGTCCTTAGGAAATGTTATTTCGCCAGATGATATTTTAAAAAAATATGGTGCTGACATTTTGAGAATTTGGGTTGCAGCATCAAATTATTCTGAAGATTTAAGAATAGATTATACAATTTTAGAACATCACGCGGATGCCTACAGAAAAATAAGAAATACTTTTAGATATATTCTTGGAAATTTAAAAGATAATTTTTCCCAAACGGATTTTGATAAGATAAATTATACTAGGCTATCGGAACTTGATCAATTCATGTTGCATAAAATTTATCTATTGAACGATAGTTTTCACAAAAATTTCAAGTCTTATAATTTTCATTTGCTGTATAAGGATTTACTCAATTTTTGTACAGTTGATCTATCTTCTTTTTATTTTGATATTAAAAAAGATTGCTTATATTGCGATGATATAAATTCAATAAAAAGAGTTAATAGTCTTAAAATACTGAATATTTTACTTGAGTGTTTATTAAAATGGTTTGCTCCAATATTATCTTTTACAACTGAGGAAATTTATAGATTAATTGGAAAGGAAAAAAGCATTCACTTAGAAAAATTCGTCTCTATACCCGTAAGTTGGAAAAATGAAAAACTAGCAAAAAAGTGGACAGAAATATTGGAGATTAGAGAAATTGCAAATTCAAGCATTGAAAGAAAAAGGGCAGATAAAATTATTGGTTCCAGTTTGGAAGCTGAAATATCTATTGTACTAAGTAAAGAAAAATATGATTTATTGAAAGATTATGACTTTGCGGAAATTTGTATAACATCTTTAGCTAAATTGAAGATAAGCTCTGATGCTAAAGCTGTAACAAATGTTATAACAAAAAAAGCTACAGGAGAAAAGTGCCCTGTTTGTTGGAAAATATTTCACGAGAAATGTGAAAGACATAGTTATGGTTTTAATGGAAAAAAAAAATAAAATATTCTTATTTAATTTACTTATTGTAACTATCATTTTTTTAATAGATAGAATAAGTAAAATATATGTAATTAATCTTTATGAAGATACTAGTAATCAACAAATATTTTTGACATCCTTTTTAAATATTTATTTAATATGGAATGAAGGAATTGCGTTTGGCTTACTTTCATTCAATAGTATAAAAATTTATAGTGCTATAACGTTCTTGATAATATTAGTTAATATTTTGATAATTTACATACTATTTAAACTTGAGGATGTTAGAAAATATTTTTTTTTAATAATTTTAGGAGGCTCATTAGGTAATTTATTTGATAGGTTTACATACAATGCTGTACCAGACTTTATTGATTTCCATATAGGTGATTTTCACTGGTTCATTTTTAATCCAGCAGATATTTTTATAACTATTGGTGTTATCTGCCTTATTTTAGATGAATTTATTTTTAAAAATAAAAGAAATGACTAGAAAAATATTTTTAATTACTATCTTAATTTTACTTCATTCATGTCAATCGGTAAAAGATGCACTCACAGGAAAAAAATATGAGTCAAGCGATGAGTTTTTAGTAATAAAAAAAAATCCACTTGTATTGCCACCAGATTTTAGAAGTTTGCCGACACCAACAGATCCAGTTGATTTATCTAGAGAAGAGACGATTGAGGCAGAGATTGATGACATTTTATCTTCTATAAAATCGCAAGAAGCTTTGCCCAATACAGATAGCGGCCCCTCTGATATTTCTGCTACAGAAGAGTTTGTACTTGATCAGATAAAAGATTAAGCCAATGCTATCAAAAGATATCAATTTTGAAAATTTTAAAATTAAAAAAACAAAAAAAAATCTAAAATTATTATACAAGAAGTTAATTAAAAAAAAAAATATCAAAGATAATCTTATCAATAGTTTTACAAACTCATATTCATATTCATTTAAAAAAAATCAACTCAAAAAATATAAAAAGTTTAACTCCTATTTAATTTATGGAATGGGTGGATCTTCATTAGGTATACGAGCTATTTATGAGTTTTTTAAAAAAGATATAAAAAAGAAATTTTATTTTTTTGATAATCTTCAAACACAAACTAATACTATTATAGATAAAAAAAAAAATTTGAATATAGTAATTTCTAAATCTGGCGACACACTAGAAACTATAGTTAATGAAAATATTTTTTCAGGCGACAATAAGTTATTTATAGTTGAAAAAAAAAATAATTATTTACGAAATTTAGCTTTAAAATTAAAATCTGAAATTATTGAACATAAAAATTTTATTGGAGGTAGATACTCTATTTTATCAGAAGTAGGCATGTTACCAACAGAACTAATGGGTTTAAATAGCGATAAGTTTAAAAAATTTGATAATTTAATTAATAACAAAAGTTTTGTAAAAAATTTGCTTACAAATGTGAATGCACTATATGATTTAGTAAAAAGAAAAAAAACCAATTCTATTATACTGAATTATGATGAGAGCTCAAACAGTATTTTTAAGTGGTACCAACAACTTGTTGCCGAGAGTTTGGGGAAAAATTCAAATGGAATATTACCTATAATCTCAGAAATGCCAAAAGATAATCATAGCTTAATGCAATTATATCTAGATGGAAATAAAAATACTTTTTTTACTTTTTTTGATGTTCTAAATTCAAGATCAACTAGGATTAACAAAACAAAAATATTAGAAAACCTCAAATTTTTAAAAAAACATAGCTTAGAATCTATTAAATTAGCTCAAAAAAAAGCTACTAAAAATGTTTTTAGAGCCAAAAAAATTCCATTTAGAAGTTTTGAAATTAAGAAAAAAAATGAAGAAACTCTTGGTGAGTTATTCACTTTTTTTATGTTAGAAACTATTTTGTTAGGAAAAATGATGAAAATAAACCCTTTTAATCAGCCTGCAGTGGAATTGATAAAAAAAGAAACTAAAAAAATATTAATTTAATCAAATTTTCCAAAATAAATTTTTGATTTACCATATTTTTTTTTAATCAAAATCTTAAAATTTTCTGGAAAAGTATCTAAATTTTTTTTTTCTCTATGTATTATTATGATACCGTTTTTCTTTAAAATTTTTTTATCAGCTATTGTTTTGAGTAAAATTTTTACTCTTTGTTCTTTAAACGGTGGGTCTAAAAATATAAATTCAAAATTTTTATGCATAACATTTAAATTGTTTGAAATAAAAACATCTTTATTAAAAACCTCAGTTTTTGACTCACATTTTAAATTTTTGATATTTTTTTTTAAGACTTTTAATGCTGCTGAATGGTTTTCAAAAAATGTTACATGTTTTGAGTATCTTGATATACATTCTAGTCCGAACGTTCCAACTCCTGAAAAAAGATCTAAAATACTTGAATCATACAATTGAATTTTTACCAACTTGGAATGCTCTAAAATATTAAATATTGATTCCTTAACCGAATCTCTTAGAGGCCTAGTCAACTTGTCATTCGGAATAAGTAATTTTTTTCCTCTAAAATTTCCTGAAATTATTCTCATTTATCAACAACTTTGTGACCAATATCTCTCCTAAAAAAACCATTTTTCCAATTTAGTTGATTAATTAGATCTAAGATATCATCTCTAGAATTTTTAAAATTATTTGACACTGATACAAAATTTAAAACTCTTCCGCCGAAAGCTAAAATTTTATTTTTTTCCATTTTTGTCCCTGCATGAAATATATATTCATTCTTTTTTAATGTTAAAGTGTCTAAATTATCTATAAGAATATTTTTTTTGTAATGATCAGGGTATCCTTTTGAACATAATACGATACAAATACTTTTTTTTTCATTAAATTTAACTTTTTCATTTTTCAATTTTCCTAAACAACAATTAATCATCAATTCCATTAAATCATTTTTTAACAAAGGAAGTATAGTCTGGCATTCTGGATCTCCCATTCTTACATTGAATTCTACTAAATAAGGTTCATTATTTTTAATCATTAACCCTACATATAAAAATCCTTTATAATTTGTTCCAAGATCTTTGATTGCTGTTAAGGTTGGAATAATAATTTTTGTATTTATTTTTTTAGCTAGAGCTGTACTAAATAATCGTGACGGGGAATAACAACCCATACCTCCTGTATTCTTTCCTTTATCTCCTTCACTTACACGTTTATGATCTTGCGCAGTCCCAAAAAATTTAAAATTTTCTCCATCACATATTACAAAATAACTCATTTCCTCTCCCTCTAAATAATCTTCAACTAAAAAATTTTGTGTATTGCCAAATTTACCACCAAAAATTTCCTCTGCTGCAACCAAGCCCTCATTAAAGTCTTTACAAATATAAACACCTTTTCCAGCTGCTAACCCATCTGCTTTTATTACCAAGGGATATTTTGCATTAGTTAAAAAATTTTTTGCATCATGAAATTTTTCAATTATTTTAAAATTTGCAGTAGGTATTTTGTATTTTGCACATATCTTTTTTGTAAATATTTTAGAACCTTCTAATTGAGAGGCTATTTTATTTGGTCCAAAAATATTAATTTTTGTATCACTAAAATAGTCAACTATTCCGTCTACCAAAGGCTGCTCTGGGCCTACTATCAAAAGTTTAATTTTATTCTTTAAACAAAAATTCTTTATAGACTTGAAATCATTAATCTTAATATCAATGTTCTCTGCAATAGTACTTGTTCCCGCATTACCAGGTATGCAAAAAATTTTAGTAGTCTTTAATGATTCTTTGATTTTGGTACAAATTGCGTGTTCTCTACCACCACTTCCAATAATTCCAACAATCATTTATATTAAACTTATAACTTAAAAATGAAAAATAAATTAGCTAAATTGAAGTACCTACCTAACAATTTTGAGATTATTGAACCAGGTGATCATGTAATTTGTGCAGTATCTAATAAGAAAATTTTACTTAAAGATTTAAACTATTGGAATGTAGATCTTCAAGAAGCCTATTTTTCATTTGTTGAAGCTCAATTGAAAAGGGAAAAATTGAAATAATTATTGTTTCCAACGATTATGTGTCCAAATCCATTGATCAGGATTTTTACTTATTTTACTCTCTAACCATTTATTAAGCTTTTCAGTAATATATTCAATGCTTTGATCTTTATCAAAATTTAGATGTTGATCAAAAATAATTTTAAAATTAATTTTATTAACTCTTTCGATATATACTGGTTGAATAGTACAATTAAATTTTTTTACGAATTGAGCTGGTATTGTAGTTGTAAAAGCATTTTTACCAAATAATTTACAGTTTATTCCCTCAGACACTCTCTGATCAATCATTATAGCTAAACTTTCCCCCTTTTTAAAATTTGTTAAAGCCTCCCTAACACCCCTCAATCCTTTTTTTATTTGATTTTTACATATGAATCTTTTTCTTAAATATTCCATAATTATATTTAAAAACTTGTTGTTTAAAGGCCTATAAATTGCTGAGAGATTTATTCCTTCTCTTTCTATTATCATTGCCATTAATTCAAAATTGTTAAAATGACCTGAAATAAAAATTGTAGGCCTGTCGCTATGTTTAATTTTTTCTAAATTTTCTATACCATCAATTTTTAAATATTTTTCTAATTTTCTTTTTCTAAAACTGGGGATATATGCATAGTCAGCCAGTATTCTCCCATAGTTACCCCACATATTTTTAATAATTAAATTTATTTCATGATTATTAATTGAGGTATTTAAATTTTTAATATTTTCAGTAATTATTTTTTTTGATCTAAAATTAGGACCAATCAATCTACCGATAATGTTTCCTAAAAAAGAGGCGTTTTTATATCCAATAATCCTAAAAATTAAAAATAATATAATTACTAAAATAAATTCAAAAAAATATTTAAAATTTTTCATAGGTTCCTAGTTAAAAATTTATTAAATTCGAATAATTTATTTATCTTAAGGTTTATCTTTAAATAATTAATATTTTTTCTAAGTTTTTGTGGAATTCTATTAAAGTCTTTTTCTGTAGTTAATATTTTCAATTTTTTAATTTTTGCAATTTTTTTTATTTTTTCAATATCTAATTTAGAGTAATTATAATGATCTGGATAAATCAGATTTGATTTAAATTTAATATTGTATTTTTTTAATGTATTTTCAAAACTACTTGGGTTACCAATTCCACTAAAAACTAGATAATCAAATTTTTTAAATCTATGAAAATTTGATGATATGTATTCACCATTAAAAATAGGTATTTTCGGATTTATATTTTTTATTTGTTTTAAGAATTTTTTGTTTTTTAGCTTACCCGTTATGAATACAGCATCGTATTTTCTTAAACTAAGCAACTTCTCTCTTAAAGGACCTGCAGGTAACCTTAATTGGTTTCCTGCTAGAGCACATGAATTAAAACACACTATACTAAGATCATATTTGATTTTAGTGTCCTGAAGACCATCATCAAATATTACTATTTCAAAATTTTCTTTAATTGACTTAATTAATGCAAATTCTCTATCCTTTTCAAAAAAAACCCTACTATTTCGTTCTAAAAATATTTTTTCATCTAAATGAGACTTGTAATTTTTCTTAATAATGGCTGTTTTAAATTTTTTGTTTAAATTTTTTGACAAAAAATCTGCCAATGGTGTTTTTCCTGTTCCTCCTAAATATATATTTCCTACACAAATAGTCTTAACTTTATTAAATTTTTTTGGCTTTCTAAAAAAGGTAAATAGTTTTTTTAAATCTAAGATATAAGTAAACGGATAAAGTATAATTGACATAAAATTTAAATAATCTTTATCCCAAAATTTCGGTTTAATTATCTTCATTTAAATTAAACTTTTTATTTCTTGAAAGTTTTTTAATAAAATATTATTGCCAATTTTTTTAAATTTAATTATTTTATTCTTATTATCGTTTTTTTTAATTAATAAATTAAAAATGATCTTATTCAATTGTGTATAAGTTTTAGCTTTAAAAGATAAACTTTCCTTATCAAGCATATTGTAGACTTCATTAAAATTAAATGTATGTTTACCATGAACTACGTTACATCCAAATCTAATTGGCTCTAATGGATTTTGACCACCTTTTGGAACTAATGAGCCGCCCAAAAAAACTACTGGACTAATTTTATAGAATAACTTGCTCTCACCATAAGTATCAACTAAATATATATCTATATTATCTTTTAGTTTTCTTTTATCACTGTGGCAAACATATTTAAGATTTTTATTTTTCAAATTTTCTAAAATTTCTTTTGTTCGTTCTATATGCCTAGGAATTATTATAGTTAATAAATTATTAATTCTTTTTTTTAATTTTAGATGTACATTAGAAATCAATTCTTCCTCGTTATAATGGGTGCTAGCAGCACATAAAATTTTACGGTTATTAAAAATTTTTGATAATAACTTATCTTTTTTCTTTTTTTTAACTTCACAAAATTTTAAATTACCTAAAATTTTTAATTTTTTAACTTTAAAAAATTTCAAATAACTTAAAGTCTCATTATTTTGAGGAAATATGTAATCAAAATAATTAAATATTTCTATTCCAACCTTTCTTATTTTTTTCCATTTTTTAAATGATTTTTTACTTAATCTGGCATTAAGAAGATAAATCTTAATTTTTTTCGATTTTAAACTTTTTAACATTTCAGGCCAAATCTCTGACTCAACAAAAAAAGCAACAGAAGGTTTCCAATAATCCAAAAATCTTTTTATTATCAATGGATTGTCAATTGGGTAGAATTGATGAATGGTTTTTTTTAATCTAAATTTAGTAAATATTTTAGATGAACTTAATGTTGATGTTGTAAGTAAAATTTTTTTTATATTTTTTTGTTTTTCTAATTTTTCTAATAAAGGAACAATACTCAAAAATTCACCAACACTAGAGCAGTGAAACCAAATTAATTTACCACTACCTTTACTTATTTTTAAAAGGCTAAATTTTTCTAAAAATCTTTTTGGGTGCTCCTTTTTTTTTAGAATTCTATAAAATATTATTATTGGTGAAAAAATAATAATAAGAATTATAATTAAATTATACAAAAGTCTCATTAATCTTTTTGTATCTGTTTATCGTAAAAATTTTTATATATTTTTGAATTTAGCAATAATTCTTTATGATTTCCCTCCGCAACAACCTGTCCTTTATCAATAACATATATTTTATGAGAGTTTAAAACAGTAGATAGCCTGTGAGCTATAACTAATGTAGTTTTACCTTTAGTTAAAAAACCTAGTGCCTCCTGAATTTTTTTTTCAGTTTCTGAATCCAATGATGAAGTAGCTTCATCAAGTAGTATAATTTTACTATTTTTTAAAAATGCTCTAGCTATGGATAATCTTTGTTTTTCTCCTCCAGAGAGTCGGATTCCATTTTCACCTATCAATGTATTATATTTGTTTGGGAGTAAATTTATAAATTCTTCAGAGAATGAGAGTCTTGCAGCCTCTTTAATGTCATCATTAGTAGCATTTAAATTTGCATACTTTATGTTATTTAGAATTGTATCATCGAACAATGTAGTTTCTTGACTTACCAAAGAAATATTTTTCCTTAAAGAAGATAGCCTTTTTTCTTTAATTGACTGTTCATCAATTTTAATATCTCCACGATCGCAATCATAAAAACGTGGAATTAAGTTTAAAATAGTAGACTTTCCTGCTCCAGTATGACCCACAAGAGAAGTCATTTCACCACCAGAAATATTTAAGTCAATATCTTTTAAAATAATTCTTGTATCTGTGTCATAGTTAAAATTTACTTTTTCAAAGCGAATTGTTCCTTTTTGAACTTTTAACTCATCAAAATTTTTTTCTTCTATTATTTTATGTTTTTGGTCAATTATAGGTAAAATTCTCTTTGCTGCAGCCAAACCTTGATTAATTGTAAGATTTAAAGTCGCAAGAGATCTCACTGGTTGATAGGCCAGCATCATAGCTGCTAAAAAAGAAAAAAAATTATTTAGAGCTATCTCTTCCTTCATAATTAAATTTCCTGAATAATAAATTAAAATTGCAATCATAATTCCAGTCAAGAATTCCATTATTGGAGATGACCTTGCATAAAGAATTGCTAATTTTTTACCTTTATTCTTAAGCTCTTCCATTGCATTGTTTGCCCTTGATGTTTCGTAAGTTTCTTTTTGAAAAACTTTTATTAATTTGTGATTCCTAAATATTTCCATTAAATGTGTATTAAGAGTTGCTGCTAAATCCATAGCTTGCACCGTTACTTTACTGACTCTCTTTCCTAAATACCTGGCAAAAAAACTTGCAAGTGGTATCATTATGATTGCAATTAAAGATAATTTCCAATTTTGATAAAACATCACAATTAGCAAGCCTAATAATGTAAGTGAGTCTTTAAATAAGTTAAGTATTCCAACGCTAACCAGAGTAGTCATGAAGTTTACGTCACTAATTAAATTTGTAATAAATTTTCCAGAATGTCTTTTTTCAATTGTATCAGTATCTGCTTTAATTAAATTTTTCATCATATCTATTTGAATTGCTTTTCTCACTTCTTCACCAACACTTATCATTATTGTCTTAGCTAAATATAAAGAGATACCTTTAGATGCAAAAGCAAGAATTATACCCAAAGGAATTAATAACATTAAACTTTGTTTCTTTTGTATAAAAAGTTTTTCAACAGCTGGATCTAATAACCACGCTATAGAAGATGTACTTACTGCAAGTATTAAAGAAAAAATTAAGGCTACAAAAATTTGAATAATATACTTTTTAGTATAATCATTAAATAATCTTTTTAATATTTGTGTATTATTCATATCAGATAATCTTGTTTGCCAAGATATTTAAAAAAATAAAAAAACCCACTAAATTATTGCTTTTAAATTTTTCTAAACATGATTTTGAATCTGAAACATTTAGTTTAAGATTTTGAAAAATTAATAAATGAGAAGTTATTATTAAAACTCCAATAAAATAATAATTATTAAAGTCCATCAATTTTCCTGATATAATTTGCATCGAAATAAAAATTAAATAGCATATAAAAATAAATAATTTAGGATTTGACTTAAATTTTATTGAGGTTGATTTTACTCCTATAATTTCATCATCTTTAATATCTTGAAATCCATATATTGTGTCGTAAGCTAATGTCCAAAATATGGCTCCTAAGTAGAATATTATTGGAATATAACTAAATTCGGTATTAATTGAAAACCAAGCCATTATAAGCCCATAATTAAAAGTGAATCCCAAAAATAACTGAGGCCAATATGTATATCTTTTCATTAAAGGATAACTAAATGCGAATGGCATTGATAACATACCTAATAATATAGTTGTCAAATTAAATTGTATTAAAATTATAAATGCAAGTAAGCACAGAAACATTATATAAATTAAACCTAATTTTGAAGATACTTTGCCTGATGCGATTGGACGATCTTTAGTTCTCTTAACAAGTACATCGTATTTTCTATCAAGTATATCATTTACTATACAACCCGCAGATCGCATAAGTATAGAACCTATAAAAAAATAAGATAAGAACATGAAATAATTAGAATAATTATTATTGAATTCATAAGCCAATGTTAGCCCCCAAGAGCATGGCCAGAATAAAAGCATGAACCCTATTGGTTTTTTTATTCTTATTAGATCAAGAAAAAGTTTAATATCTTTCATTATTATTTACTTGTAAATAACAAAGCATCGATTCATAATCAAATTGATTCGTATGGATATTAATTATACCGTCACAGCTTTAATGTTCCCTGCAATTCCATTAATAATGGGAGTTTATAGCAATCGTTTCCACACACTAAGTAATCTAATAAGAAAAATTCATGATGCACATGTTTTTGAAAAACATACCCCTCCTGAGTGGAAAGACCAACTTATAAATTTAAATAACAGAATTAATGTATTAAAATATACAATTATGTTTTCTGCTTTTGGGTTCCTGTTCAATATGCTTACAGTTTTTGCTTTGTATTTGGAGAAAATATTTGTTGCTAGAATAATTTTTGGGTCATGCTGTCTATCCATGATGATATCAATTATTTTTTTTATAAGAGAAATCCAGATATCTACCAAAGCCTTAAAACTACACATATCAGATATGGATGTTCAGCTTAAGGAATAATAATAGCAGGCCCAAGGATTTTACGGTCCTCAAGGTCTCTATGAGCCTCAATTGCATCTTCTAATTTATATTTTTTATATATCTCAATTTTAACTTTCTCAGATTTTACCTTTTCAAATAGCATCTGAGATGCTTCATCTAGCTCTTCTCTAGTTGCAGTATAATGAGCAATACTAGGTCTAGTTAAATATAATCCTTTTGGTGCAATTAATTTTCCCACATCAATTGGATCAAGTTTTCCTGAAGCGTTTCCAAAAGAAACCATCATTCCCCTCATTTCTAAACATGCTAAAGAATTTTCTAAAGTAACTTTACCAACTCCATCATAAACAACTGGCAATCCTTTGTTGTTAGTTATCTTCATCACTTTTTCTTTAAAGTTTTCTTTTGAGTAATTTATTACTTCATCACATCCATATTTTTTTGCTAAATCTATCTTTTTATCAGATCCCACAGTTCCAATGACTTTACAACCTAAACTTTTTGCCCATTGACAAAATATTTGACCCACTCCACCAGCAGCAGCATGAAATAATATTGTCTGACCTTTTTTAACTTCGTAGGTTTTATGTAATAAATAAAAAGTTGTTAATCCTTTAGTCATTAAACAAGCTACTACCTCAAGATCAATATCATCTGGGACTTTAACTAAATTTTTTATTGGATAGACTCTATGCGTAGAGTAAGATCCTAGAGGCGCAGCAGCGTAAGCAACCTTATCACCTTCTTTAAAATTTAACACATTTGTTCCAACTTTTTCTATAATTCCTGCACCTTCTAAACCAATTCCTGATGGTAAAGGTACAGGATACAAACCAGATCTATGGTATGTATCTATAAAATTTAAACCTATAGCGGAGTGTTTAATAAGTACTTCACCACTTTTTGGATTTTCAAGTTTTGTCTCCTTGTATTCAAGAACCTCAGGACCACCCACCTTTGTAAAAGTTATACTATGCATTATTTAACAAATGTTCCGTTATGATAATCATTTACTGCGTCTAAAATTTCCTTTTTAGTATTCATCACAAATGGACCACCTCTTGCTATTTCCTCATATAATGGTTTTCCAGATATAATTAAAAATTTTGAGTTTGAGGTTGCATTAACTTTTAAGTTTTTTCCACTATTAAGTAGCACTAACGTGCTACCTTCAATTTTATCGTGATTTTTACTTCCAATTTTTATCTCTCCTTTAATTAAATATATAAATGTGTTGTGTGTTTCTGGAATATCTAAATTAAACTCTTTGCCTTTTTTAAGCTCAACATCAAAATAAATAGGCTCCACATTGTGACCTTTTACTGGACCCTCTGCTTTTTCAAATTTTCCAGCTATAATTTTTACCTCTTTGTCTTGGTCTTTATGAATACTCATTTTATTTGATTTAATGTAAATATACTCAGGCTTACTCATTTTTAATTTGGCTGGCATATTTATCCATAATTGAAAACCATGAAGTTTTCCCTCTTTCATAGCTGGCATTTCAGAATGAATAATACCACTTCCAGTTTTCATCCACTGAACGTCGCCAGCAGTCATTTTTCCCTTACCGCCAGTACTGTCTTCGTGTTCAAAATCGCCATCTAACATATATGTAACTGTTTCAATACCTCTGTGTGGGTGTGGAGGAAATCCAGCAACATAATCTTCACTATTTTCAGAACCAAATTCATCTAACATTAAAAATGGATCATAATACTTTGGCTCAATACCGATACTTCTTTTTAACTTTACACCAGCACCATCTGATGCATTAGTTGGTTTTATAATTTTGCTTACTTCAA
>MDTG01074243.1_pt1 | contig 14301 bp, 12 predicted proteins | sample 811421 | NCBI WGS metagenome assembly MDTG01 (sample SAMN05326645, study PRJNA326480) | marine metagenome | isolation source: seawater | place: Pacific Ocean: South East | collected 2011
ACAATCTCATAAATATTATTTGGAAATTGATCAGTATCCCAACCATTTTGATAATCTCCTCTATTTGCATCAATACTTCCAAGCATATCAGCATTTGCAGCAACTTGTAATTCATGATCAAATGTATGTCCTGCCAAAGTTGCATGATTAACTTCAATATTTAACTTAAAATCTTTATCTAAACCATATTCTTTTAAAAATCCAATTACAGTAGCTGAATCATAATCATACTGATGTTTTGATGGTTCCATTGGCTTTGGTTCAATAAAAAAGTTACCATTAAAGCCAATAGATCTACCATAATCTTTTGCCATATGAAGAAAAGTTGCCATATTATCAATCTCTGTTTTCATCTTTGTATTTAATAATGACATATATCCTTCTCTTCCACCCCAAAAAACATAGTTTTCTCCTCCTAATTTTTGAGTGATGTCAAGAGCATTTTTAACTTGAGCACCAGCATATGAAACTACATTAAAATCAGGATTAGTTGCTGCACCATTCATATATCTAGGATTAGAAAATAGATTAGCTGTACCCCAAAGAACCTTAATATTTGATGAATTAATTTTTTCATTAGCATATTCAGATATCTTTTGAAGTCTTTCTTCTGATTCTTTTAATGAACCTCCTTCATCTATTAAGTCAAAATCATGAAAACAAAAATATTCTAAACCCAATTTAGATATAAATTCAAAGGCAGCATCCATTTTATTATATGCTCTTTCGTATACATCTGAAGAAGTAGCCCATGGATATATTTTAGTTCCTGGTCCAAATGGATCATTACCAGTATTAACAAAAGAATGCCAATATGCTATTGCAAATTTAAAATGTTCTCTCATTGTTTTTCCTAATACCATCCTATCTTTATCATAATATCTATATGCTAGAGGATTATCCGATTCTTGACCTTCATATTTTACTTCATTTAAATTTTTAAAATACTCCTTTTTTCCAATTATTACTCCCATAATATTTAATTTAATTTATTTAAAATTTCTTTCCAATTTGTATATTCTTCGTTATAAAAATCCTTTTTTGTTGGATTTACTTCTGAAATCATTTTCAGTTGTTCAAATGCTTCTTTTTCATTTTTATAAAACCCATAACCTAAAGCAGCACCCCTAGCAGCACCCTCTGATCCATTTGTATCATATATCTGTAATTTTAAATTGGAAGAACTTGCAAAAGCCTGTCTGAAAACTTTACTTAAAAATAGATTTGCATTACCTACACGAACTGTATTCACATCTACGCCAAACTTTCTTAAAAGCTCAATTCCATATGTCAAAGAAAAAGCAATACCTTCTAATACGGATCTAATGATATGAGAATTTGAATGAATATTAAAATCTAAGCCAATTAAATGAGAATCAATTTTTTTATTTTCAAATAACCTTTCCGCCCCATTTCCATACGGATAAAATTTAATACCTTCTGAACTACCAACACTTTCTGATTTAATATCCATTTCTTTATAAGAAGATTCGTTTAATAAAGATTTTATCCAAGAAAATGCAATACCAGAACCATTTATACATAATAACAAACCATTTCTTTTTTTTGAGTCACTACTATTACAATGTAAAAATGTATTAATTCTATTATTTCTATCATATATATTTTTATCTGTAACTGAATAGATTACAGCTGATGTACCAGCAGTAGCAGCAATTTCACCAGGATTTAAAACATTTAAAGAAAAAGCATTATTAGGCTGATCTCCAGTTCTATATGTTATAGACACTTCTTTATTGAAACCAAATTTCTTACAGACTTTATTAGATAAATAACCTTGGTTTCCAATTGAATTAACTAAATCAGGAATAATCTTATCACCAATACAATAATGATTTAGAATATCAGAGCTTATAGAATTACTTTCAAAATTCCACATTGTACCTTCTGATAATCCTGAAGCAGTAGTTGAGATTTCACCGGTCAATTTATAGGAAATATAATCTCCTGGTAGCATAACTTTATAAATTTTAGAATAAGTTTTGGGATCATTTTCCATAACCCATTTAATCTTAGATGCAGTAAAATTCCCTGGAGAATTAAGTAGATGTTTTTCAATAATTTCCTTATTAATCTCTTTCTCTGCTTTCTTTCCAATTTCAACAGCTCTTGAATCACACCATATTATAGATGGGATTAAAGGCTTACCACTCTTATCAATAGCAACTAATCCATGCATTTGATATGATACTCCAATTGATTTAACTAAACTAAAATCATTTTTATTTTTTAAAATATTTAAACTCTTTTTAATACAATCCCACCAATAATTTGGATCCTGCTCTGCCCAACCTTTATTTTTTGAAATTATTTTCATTTCCTTATCAGGATATGTAATAGAATCAATTGTTATACCTTTATCAGAATCGAATAATGTGGTTTTTACAGAAGAGCTTCCAAGATCAATACCCAAAAAATATACAGGATGACTCATTTAAAAATATTATATTGAAAAATCAATGCACAATATAGAAAATAATAGAATAGAATTAAAGGAATCAATTAGCCTTGTAATAGGTAATATGATAGGTGCTGGAATCTTTATGCTACCTGTCTCACTTTCTAAATACGGATCAATAAGTATTTCAGGTTGGTTAATTTCTGGTTGTATGGCATTAATTTTAGCAAATATATTCAAAAGATTAAGCATAAAATATCCAGGTGAGAGTGGACCATTTTATTATACTGAAAAGAGTTTTGGTCAGTTTATTGGATTTTTTGTAATATGGGGATATTGGATTTCAATTCTTTTAGTTAATGCGAGTTTAGCAATTGCAATAACTAGTTACTCTACAATTTTTTTTAGCAAATTAGATATAATATCATTTAGTTTACCTTTTGCTATTACTATAGTGGTTATTATAGGATTATTAAATTTAAGTGGCATTAAGAAGGTAGGCAGATTTCAATTTATCACATCCTTTCTTAAAATTTTACCTTTAATATTAACCATATTCATCAGTTTTTTTGTTTTTGATGTGTCTAATTTTACTCCTTTTAATATATCTCAAGAATCAAATTTTGAAGCAATTACAGTTACAACGGCATTAACATTTTTTGCCTTTTTGGGTATAGAGTCAGCCACTATTCCTGCTGATAAAATTAAAAACCCGGAAATAACTATTCCAAAAGCTACAATAATTGGAACTTCAATAACTTTTTTTATTTACTTACTTTCTAGTATAGCAATTTTTGGAATTATGAATCCTAGTGAAATTTCAGTTTCTAATGCTCCATTTGCTGATGCAATAGGAATTGTTTTAGGAGATTATGGAAGAGGAATAATAGCAATATTTGCAATAATTTCTGGAATTGGATGTCTTAATGGATGGACATTACTTCAAATTGAGATACCAAGAAATCTTGCGAAAAAAAGACTTTTAGGAACAATTTTCTCTGATACTAATTCAAATGGGGTACCATACAAAGGACTAATTATATCAATAATTATAGTTTCATGTCTTATTGGAATTAATTACACTAAAGATTTATCTAACATATTTACATTTCTTATTTTGACCTCTACATTTTGTACACTTATTTTATATTTCTTTATTTCTCTTTCAGAAATTTTAATTGCTTTCAAAAACAAAAAAAATATTTCATCATACTATAAATCATTAATTACAGGAATTCCAGCATTTTTATTCTCAATTTGGATGATAATTGGAGTTGGTCATGAGTCAATTATTTCAGGAATAGTATTACTTTCATTATCTCTTCCTATTTATATTTATCAAAAAAAATATGCTAGACATAAATAAAATAAGAAGACAATTTCCTTCACTATCAATTAAAAATAATAAAGGAGATAAAATTATTTTTCTGGATGGACCTGGAGGAACACAGGTTCCTAATACAGTTATTGATGGAATATCGGATTATTATAAATTTTCTAATTCAAATACACATGGTGAATTTATTACCAGTATAGATACTGATAATGTAATGAGTTCTTTAAGGAAAAAAATGTCAATTTTTCTAGGGGCTGAAGATGAAAATTGTATATCAATTGGACATAATATGACAACATTAAATTTTAGTTTAGCTAGAGGGCTTTCAAAATTATTTAAAAAGGGAGATGAGGTAATAATAACAGATTTAGATCATGAAGCTAATAGAGGACCATGGATGACTCTTAAAGAAAAAGGAATTAAAATAATAAGCGTTAATTTATTAGATAATGGAAAACTTGATTATAACGACTTTAAAAGAAAAATTAACGATAATACTGTAATGATTGCAATGGGGATGTCTTCAAATGCAATTGGAACAGTCAATGACTTTGAATATGTAAAAATGCTAATTAAAAATAAAGAGATATTATTTCTATTAGATGCAGTTCACTATGCTCCTCACTTTTCTATAGATGTAAAAAAAATTGGATGTGATTTTTTATTATGCTCATCTTATAAATTTTATGGTCCTCATCTAGGTTTTTTATATACCAAAACTGATCTATTAGATAAAATAGAAACCGATAGATTAGTAGTTCAAGAACAAAACGCACCATATAAAATTGAAACAGGGACATTAAATCATGCAGCATGTAAGGGCGTAGAAAAAGCCATAGATTTTATATCATCTCTGGGTAAGGGAAAAAATTACAGGGAAAAAATAGAAAACGCATATGAAAAGATTAGCTATCATGAAAAAGATTTAGCATCTAAACTTTATTCATCATTAAAGAGCTTAAGTAATATAAGTATCATAGGTCCAGATTTTTCAAATAAAAGAACTCCAACGGTCTCATTTATTCATAATAGCTTAACAGCTAACGAAATATGTAAAATATTAGCTGACCATAATATATGTGCTTGGGATGGGCACTTTTATGCAAAAACAGCTATCGAGAATTTAGAATTAGATAAGATAGGTGGTGTTACTAGACTAGGAATTTCATGTTACAACTCAATTGAAGAAATTAACAAAACCATAGAGACTATTTCAAGAATTTAAATTTTTTAACTTAAAATATCTCTTCATTAAATAGTTTAAAGTTTTATAAGAATTCAATAAAATATCATCAATTAATGATTTTTTCATCCATTCTACTTTCTCAATTTTCTCTTTTTTTTGAGGTTTTATTTTTGAATCATCTTTACTTTCCATCATATACCATGTGGTTTTTTTCAATATAAATTTTTTGCTTTTTGTATAAGTATGCCATGAAGATAGAATTTTTTTACCACAAGTCACCTTAACTTTAGTTTCCTCTTCAACCTCTCTTTTAGCACATTGTCTTATTGATTCTCCTTTATCTAATTTTCCTTTAGGTAAATCCCATTTTTTCATTCTATATATAAATAAAATTTCATTTCTATTATTATTAACTACTCCACCACCAGCTTTGATAATAGTAAACATTTTTTTCAGTTCCTTAACAACATATTTAAGATCTTTTAGTGTTAATGTTATTGAATAAATTTTCTTGAATTTATACTTAGTCATTTTTTTTAAAAGATCAACAATTGTTTCAATTGAAGCATCATAAATTAAAACTCTAGAAAATAGTTTTTTAGGAACTATTCCAGATGATCCATCAATATATGTATCATAATTTTCTTTCTTAAGTTTTAAATTATTAAGCTGTTTAAACTTAATTGGAATATCATTTACAAAAATTGTATTCATCTTATTATATATTAAAATTAAGCTTACTTTTGTTAAAATATGAAATCTCTAGAATTATTAAATGATTTAATTAGTATTAATTCAATTAAAATTAATCTGAATAATCCATTTACTTGGGCTTCCGGGTGGAAATCACCAATATATTTTGATAATAGAATTTCATTATCATATCCAAAGATTAGAAGAGAAATAACAAATAAATTAATTGATATTATTAAAAATAAGTATAATGATGTTGAAGTTATTGCAGGAGTAGCTACAGCAGGCATTCCTCAAGGCACTTTAGTATCTGAAGGTTTAGATCTTCCATTTGCCTATGTTAGATCAAAACAAAAGTCTCATGGTATGAAGAATTTGATCGAAGGGAAAATTGAAAAAGGAAAAAAAGTTATACTAATTGAAGATTTAATTTCAACAGGTGGAAGTTCAATCAAAGCTGTTGAAGCAATAAGAAATAATGATTGTAAGGTTATTACAGTATTATCAATATTTAATTACGGTTTTGATATATCTACAAAAAACTTCAAAAACAATAATTGCAGTGCCGAAAGTGTATTTTACTATAGTGATCTACTAAAAGTAGCACTTACTAATAAATACATTAGCAAACAAGAACTTGTTAAATTGAAATTTTGGAGAGAAAATCCTGGAAAATGGAAATAAATATCAATTAAGATATTTTTTTCACGTTACCAGCTATTTTACCTTTTTTACCATCGACTAATTCAAATTCTACTGAATCACCTTCATTGATTTGATCAATTAGCCCAGTTGAATGAACAAAATGTTCAGCTTCATTACCATCTTCAACAATGAAACCGTAACCTTTAGATATGTTAAAAAACTTTACTTTACCTGTACTCATAATATTTAAAATTAGAGCGCAATATATCTCATAATTTTTATAATAAAGAATTATTTCATTTATTTATCAACATAAGTCAATTCTACTGGTATTATTAAATCTTTAGCATTTAATTTATCAAAAGCAATATTTGATAACCTTATATCAATTTTATCATTTAAACCTGTATCTGGAAGTTTTCCAATAACCCTAACAATTACCATACTTTGATTCATTTGGTTTTTAACAAAAATTATGGTACCTATTGAGGCAGACTTATGTAATGCTAAATATTTATCTGAATCATCCATTCCATCAATAGAAGAAGCAAATCCCTCAACCCTATTCGTAGATAAATCCTCATCATCATTTACAATTTTTGGTTTTTCATTATTTATTTTATAAATAATTTTTTGACCAATTGATAAAGAGGTATTAGATAAATTATTTAATTCTTTTAGTTTTTGCACACTTATATTAAACTTTTTTGATAAAGAATATAAAGTTTCTCCCTTCTTCACAATATGAAAATTTTCGGTCTGGGAAAAAATATTGTTAAATGAAAATAAAACTAATAATAGAGCAAATTTTAATAACTTTATATAACTATTCATAACTAAAAAAAATGATATGTACTCAAATATATTGAAGGTTTTTGTATTATTTGTTTTACCTCTATTTAATATTCTTGCGAACAATGAAGAGAAAAAAATTTTATTTGGCAAAATAGATAATAATATTGATCCTAGAACTAACAGATATTCTAAATTATTATTAGATGAGGCTTCTAAGGATGAATATGATATTGTAATAATTGAAATGGATACTTATGGAGGGGCTGTAAATGACGCAGATGATATTAGAACAAGAATATTAGATTTTGAAAAACCAATATATGTTTGGATAAATAAAGATGCAGCTTCAGCTGGAGCATTAATTTCAATCGCTTGTGATAGTATATATATGAGTAGTGGGGCAAGTATTGGTGCAGCTACAGTTGTTACTGGTGATGGAACTCAAGCTCCTGATAAATATCAGTCCTATATGAGATCAATTATGAGATCAACTGCAGAAGCTAAAGGAAGAGATCCAAAAATTGCTGAAGCAATGGTTGATGAAGACATTTCAGTTGATAGTGTTTCTATGGAAGGTAAGGTAATAACTTTTTCAACGAAAGAAGCAATGAAATATGGGTTCTGTGATGCAGAATTAAATTCCGTAGAAGAAATTCTTGATAGACAAAAATTAGAAAACTATGAAATAATAAAATTTGAAATTGGATCTGCAGAAAGTATTATATCTTTTTTTCTAAATCCAATAGTAAGTAGTATTTTAATTTTGTTGATTTTAGGAGGGCTATATTTTGAACTTCAAACTCCCGGAGTAGGTTTTCCTATAATGGCTTCAATTACTGCATTAATTCTTTATTTAGTTCCATACTATTTAAACGGAGTAGCTGAAAACTGGGAAATAATTTTATTTTTTACAGGTATTGTATTAATAGTTATTGAAGTATTTGTACTTCCAGGTTTTGGTGTTTTTGGAGTAATGGGTCTATTTACATCTATTGGATCACTAATTCTAATAATGTTAAATAATGATCTATTTGATTTTACTTTTGTATTATCTAAAGATTTAGTTAATTCAAGTTTATCAGTTTTAATATCTGTATTTAGCTTTCTGTTATTAATTATTTTTGGAGGAGTTAAAATAACTGATACTAAAGCTTTTAAAAAGATTGCTTTAGAACAGACTCAGGAAAAAAGTAAGGGTTTTATTTCTCAAAAATATTCTGATGATTTAGTAGGCATGAAAGGTAAGTCATTTTCAGTTTTAAGACCAAGCGGTAAAGTTACCATCGAAGATAAAATATATGACGCATCTACTTCAGGAGAATTTATAGAAAAAAATAAAATTATTACTGTTATTAGTAATGAAGGGTCATCTCTAAAAGTTAAAAAAGCATAGATGAAAATTATTGGTATTATTCCTGCTAGAATGGAATCTTCAAGACTTCCAGGAAAACCATTGATTGATATAGGAGGGAAAACAATGATCAAGAGAGTTTATGAATCGATCATAAATTCTAAATTATTTAGTAAAATAATAGTAGCTACTCCTAACAAAGAAATTTATGATCATGTTAACGAATTTGGTGAAGTAATAATGACCTCCAATAAGCCTTTAAATGGGACTGAAAGAGTATTTGAAGCTTATGAAAAAATAAATGAAGAATATGATTTTATTATCAATATTCAAGGTGATGAGCCCTTTATAAAAAAAGATCAATTAAAAGATTTAATTTCAATATGTAAAAAACCTAATCAAATATGTACACTGATTAAAGAAGAGAAATATTCTCAAAATCTTGAGCGTAAATCAATAATGAAGGTTGTGAAAAATAACAATAATGAAGCTATATATTTTTCAAGATTATTAATACCATATCAAAAAATTAAAAAAAATTATTTCAAACATATTTGTATATATGCTTATGATCCCATTACACTAAATAAAATTATTTCATTACCACCTTCAAGCTTAGAATTAAATGAATCCTTAGAACAATTAAGGTGGTTAGAAAATGGATTTAAGATAAAAGTTGGAATTACTAATTGTGATAGTTTTAGCATAGACACAAAAGAAGATCTTATATTAGCAAAAAAATTACTTAAAATAAATTAAGAGAATCATGAATTTTTTAAAAGAAATATTTTTTGGAGCTATTAAAGGAATTCTTTCTATATTTTTAGCTTTTATTATGCTATTAATTTTCTTTAGTGTAATTGGAGCTCTTTTCTCTCCAAATACTCAAGAAGAGATATCAGTTTCAGAAAACAGTCTATTACACATAAATAATTTGAATCTTATTGATGATAGAGATACAAAAGCAGATGAATTAGATTTAAATTTTGATATCCCATTACCTATTCCAATTGTTGATAATAAACAAACTGAAAAAATAAGTCTTATTACATTTGAAAATATAATAAATAAAGCGGTAGAGGATGAAAATATCAAAGGTATATATCTAAATGTGGAAAATGTTGGAATTAGCTTTAATAAAGCTGAAAAGGTTAGAGATATCCTTGAAGAATTTAAAAAGAAAAAACCAATATATTCCTATGCTGACCTACAAACTAAAGGTGCTTATTTCATTTCTTCAGTTGCAGACTTTATGGCGATATCACCTCCAGGATTTATCTCAGTAAGTGGATTTGGAATAAGTGATTTTTTTTATAAAAATATGTTTGATGAATTAGGTATAAACATTAATCTTTTTAGAGTTGGAGAATATAAAGGAGCTGCTGAAACATATGTAAGAACAAATTTTAGTAAAGAAAATGAAGAACAATATCTAAACTTATTAGAATATAGAATGTCAAACTATTTAAATAAAATTTCTATATCAAGATCAATCGAAAAAGATAATCTATTCAATATGATAGAAAATTTTGAAACTGAACTAGCAAATGATGCATTAAATAATCAATTAATTGATAGTTTAATTTATGAGGATGAAATGGATAGTTATTTAAAAAACAAAGTAGATAGTTCTTACAAAAAGATTTCTTTACTTAAGTACCGAAAAACTTTAAAAAATAATAAATACAATAAAAATAAAATAGCAGTACTATATGCCATTGGTAATATTCTACCTGGGTCTGGAGATGATGGTATTTATTCAGAATCTATTATAAAAGAAATTAAAAAAATTAAAAAAAATAAAAATATAAAGTCTGTAATTCTATATGTTAACTCAGGTGGAGGTAGTGCATTTGCTTCTGATTTGATAGCTCGAGAACTAGAACTGTTAAATAAAGAAAAACCTTTAATAGCTTATATGTCAGATGTCTGTGCTTCAGGTGGGTACTATATTTCAATTCCAGCTGATACTCTAATCGCTTCGAGTGGATCTATTGTAGGTTCTATTGGAGTTTTTGGATTGTTACCTGAATTGTCAGGTTTATTAAATGATAAACTTAAAATAACAACAGATCAGATTAGAACTAATAGAAATATTGGAGAAATCGATCCATTTAGACCATTAGAAGAAGATGAAAAAGAATTAATTCAAAGAGGTATTAATCAAATTTATTCTGACTTTCTATCAATAGTTGCTGAAGGAAGATCAATGACTGTAGATGAAGTTGATAATCTTGCAAGGGGAAGAGTTTACTATGGAAATGAAGGAAAAAAATTAAATCTCATTGATATTGTTGGTGAATTTAATGATGCTATAAATTTAGCTGCTAAACTAGGAGGTATTGAAAATTATCAAATAATAGAATATCCAAAGCAAAAAACAGAAATTGAAAAAATTATTTCTTCTATTCAACAAACTAAAAGTGTTCTAGACCCTTTTGTTAAAAGTAATTGGATTATTGAAAGTATTGTAAAAAATAAGTTTTATGATCCTTTTCAAATGAGAATGGAATATAAAATAGACTAATTAATAGGTACAATTTTAAAATTATCTACCTGATAAATCTTAACATTTTGATTATCATTAAATTCTAAATAATAAGGGTTTGAAATTAAATTAGTCTCAATTATTTTTTTATTTCTTAATCCAAACTGAAAAAATTTTCCGTAATTATTATTAATACTTATTATCATATTAATTAAATCATATCCTAACAAAAAATTATAGGAAACCTTTCTTTTATAATTAGATCTGAAAAAATTATCCAAACTTTTGAATAAATCACTTTCTTTTTCAAAGAAGCTTGTTCCTATCATCCTTATATCAATGTCCTGAAATTGATCTACAGAAATAACATTATAATCAAGCCATTCAGTATATCCTATTAGTGGTATTGTGTCATTTCTTATGTCCAAAGAACTAATTGCATTTGATGCAAATAAAGTATTTTTTGAAGAAACAAAAACATGACCAATACTATCGTCTTCAATATAAAATTTCTCTGTATACATATATGATGTGTCTAATTCATCAATACCTCTACCCTCCTTTATAACTATTTCAGGATTATTTGATAGTGTATCAAACAAAGAATCTGAAAGGATAAATTCATAAGTACTTGCCAATGAATCTAATATTAATCTTGAATCTTCAAGACTTACAGACTTAGTATAAATTATATTAAATTCATTAGAATCTAGTTCTTGTTTATATAATGATGCTATAAGGGAATCTTGAAAATTATTTTCATAAAATATAATTGCATTTTTATTTTCAGTAAAACTCTTTATTGAATACTCAGCAGTTCTTTTGGCTATTGTTTTTAATGATGGTTTAAATAAGAAACTATAATTATTATCATCAATAATTTTATTATTAGAAGATAGTGGATTTATCATTATTATTTTATTTTCTAAACAAAACTGCTTAATAATTTCTATTGGTTTACTATATAAAGGACCAATAATTAAATCCATTTTATCTAAACTCCCATCTTCAATTAGTTTATTAATTTTCTTCGGGTCTCTTCGGGTATCAAACGAAAAAATTTCAATGGTTGCATCAACAGTATCATTATTATTAAATCCATAATTTATACCAGAATAAAGATCCATAACGAAATCATTGTTTTTAATAAAGAAATTATTTTCAATACTATCAAACATAAAAGGAAGTAAGACAGCAATTCTAAATTTTGCATCATCAGACACAAAAAGATCTTCATTTTTTACAATTTCTAATATTTTATTAATTTCAATAATTACGTCAGAATCCAAATATTCTTTAAGAAGAAATCTACCGTAATATTTAGCAACTGACTTATTGATAGGATAAAATGTATAATAATCATATAACTTAGCTGAAGCAACCTTTTCCAGGAGAGGATCAATTTCTGGATATAAAATTTCTCTTATTTCTAGATTATTGATAAAAGAAACAAATTTTAAAGCATCATCTAATTTATTATCATAAAGATTTAATTTAACAAGCCAATAATAAACCTCGTCAATCTGAGACCATTTAGGAAATAGATTTATTATCTCTTTTAAATAATCTTCTGATTTTCTAAAAGAATTAAGTTTATATTCTGAAACTGCTTTATAAAAAAGAGCATAAGGATAAAATTCATTTTTTTTATCAAATTGATAATCATTATTACTAATTAGTGAAAATTTTTCCTCTATAAATAATCTTTTTAATTCTATGTATTCAGAATAATTAGTTTGAGAAAATAAATTATAAGAAAGAAGAATCAATAAAGTTAGTGGTTTTAAATATCTCATTTTATTCCCATTCAATTGTTGCTGGGGGTTTTGATGAAATATCATAAACTACCCTATTGATTCCTTTCACTCTATTAATAATATTATTTGAAACTTCTGCAAGAAAATTATTTGGTAATCTAGACCAATCTGCGGTCATTCCATCCAAACTAGTAACCGCTCTCAAAACCACCGTATACTCATATGTTCTTTCATCCCCCATAACTCCTACAGATTTAACAGGTAATAAAATTGTTGCGGCTTGCCAAACCTCGTTATATAATTTCTCTTTAATAAGTGAAGAAATATAAATGTCATCTGCATTTTGTAGTAATTCTACCTTTTCTTTTGTAACCTCTCCCAAAATTCTAATTCCTAATCCAGGTCCAGGAAAAGGGTGTCTATTTAAAATGCTATTAGGTATACTCAATTGACTACCAACTTTTCTTACTTCATCCTTGAATAATAAACTTAAAGGCTCTATTATTTTAAGGTTGATTTTCTCTGGTAAGCCACCAACATTATGATGTGATTTAATAGTTGCTGAAGGACCCTTTACAGATACTGATTCAATAATATCAGGATATATAGTACCTTGGGCTAGCCATTTAATTTCTCCAATTTTTTTAGCTTCTTTTTCAAACACTTTAATGAAATTATTTCCAATTGACTTTCTTTTATCTTCAGGATCAAACTTTCCCAATAAATCATCATAAAAGAGTTGTTTTGAATTAACTCCAATAACATTTAAACCCAAATCTTTATATGAGGATAAAACATTTGAAAATTCATTTTTTCTTAATAAACCATTATCTACAAATACACAATAAAGATTTTTACCAATTGCTTTATGAATTAATATTGCTGCTACACTTGAATCAACACCTCCTGATAAACCTAAAACAACTCTGTCATTTTTTACAGTATCCTGAATCTTTTTAATTGTATAATCAACAAACTTTTTAGAATTCCAAGACTGAGAACATCTACATATACCAACTGAAAAATTCTCTAATATTTTTTTTCCAAAATAAGTATGTGTTACCTCTGGATGAAATTGTAATCCATAATAATTTTTATTCTTTAAATAAAAAGAGGTTATTTTGACATCTTTTGTACTAGCTAATATTTCAAAAGAATCAGAAACTTGAGTTATAGAGTCACCATGACTCATCCATACATCTGAAGCAGATGATACTCCGTTCATTAAAATATTATTAGTATCTACATAATCTAATTTAGCTCTCCCATACTCTCTAATTTTGGACTTTAACACAATACAATTATTATTATTTGCAATTAACTGAGCGCCATAGCATATCCCTAAAACTGGAAGATTTTTAAACTTACCAAAATCAATTTTGGGGGAATTTTTATCATGAACAGAAAATGGACTTCCAGATAAAATTATTCCTTTATATTCATCAGAGATTTCAGGAAAATTATTGAATGGGAAAATTTCACAATAAATATTTAGCTCTCTAATTCTTCTTGCAATGAGTTGTGTATACTGCGATCCAAAATCAAGAATTAAAATCTTTTCTTCCATTTACAAAATTAAACTTAGGATTTATAATAGACTAATTAAATCTATATTTTGTAATTTAGTTATA
>MDTG01250736.1_pt1 | contig 14301 bp, 12 predicted proteins | sample 811421 | NCBI WGS metagenome assembly MDTG01 (sample SAMN05326645, study PRJNA326480) | marine metagenome | isolation source: seawater | place: Pacific Ocean: South East | collected 2011
AAAGTAGAAAGTGCAGGTATTCCTTTTACCTCAATATCAATTTTATGATTCTGAGCAATTTTTTTCCAATTCGCCTGTATTTTTTCTCCAATGCCAGATATTTTTTCCCAAGACTTTTCCTTTTCCATAACTTCAAGTGACTTTAATGCAGCAGTTGGACCAATTCTTTCAGTCCAAAAAGTGCTGCTAATAAAGGTTTTTTGAGCAGCTTCCATAACTTCTTTTTTCCCTACAACAGCAGTTATTGCATAACCATTTCCAAGGGTCTTTCCAAACATAACTATATCAGGCTCAACATTATATTTTAAATGAATACCGCCAAAAGTTTCTCTAAATCCTGATGTACATTCATCAAAAATCAAAACTATATTTTTTTCAGTTGAAAGCATTTTAACTTTATGTAAAAAATCATTTTTAGGAGGGGAATTCCTAATTACTTCCATTTTTATAACCCCAATATCATGATCATCAACAATTTTTAACAACTGTTTATAATTGTTATATTCAAAAGGGAAAACAGTATTTTTTAAATCTTTGGGAACTCCATTTGGGTTTAATCCAGGAAGAAGATGTTCACTCAGGTTATCACCTGTAGAATTATGATTAACAGATAAATACCAATCATGCCAACCGTGATAGCCACAAATTGCCATTTTATCTTTCCCAGAGGCCGCCCTTGCAATTCTAACTGCAATAGCGTTTGCCTCACCTCCAGATCTTGCATACCTTACCATATCTGCCCATGGATTTATTTCAATTAGTTTTTCGGCAAGTAGAACCTCCTCTGGACAATTAAGCGTGCTCAAATTCCCATTCTTTACACAATTTGATACTGCATTATCTACTTCGGAATTTGAATAGCCCAATGTATTTGTCCCTATTCCCATAATACTAACATCAGTATATTTTTCCCCATCTAAATCCCAAATATTACATCCTTTTGTTTTTGAATAGTAGGAGGGCCAACCATTTGGTAAAAACATCTCTGGACGTTTCGAAAAAAGCATAGTACCGCCTGGAATAATTTTTTTTGCTCGCTTATAAAGTTCTTGTCCTTTACCCATTAAAAATTTTTTTGCATTTTACTTCCCTCATTTCTTATAATTTTTTGATTAGAAAATAGTTGGGGGTTATTAATAATAAAATTGGTGTAAGACAACCAATCTAAATTGCATCCTAGTGTATCAATCAGAGTTTTAATTGCCTCAAAATCTTCAATATGATCGACAGTCATTCGTACATTATTAAAATCATCTATGCAATTAAAATTTTTTGAGGTAAATATTTTTCCACCAAAAAAAGTAGAATTTTCTCTTATAAAGGGTGTTACATGTTCTCTTTCTTTTTTACTATTTGCATTATGCCATGCATACTTTAAGGCACTCCATTTTATTACTTCTATATCTTGTCCGTCAGGGAACGCCTCTATTAAAGTATTTGAAACGTAGTCAATTTTTTGTTCCAAAATATAATCCACAACTTGGTCAAGAAGATTAGAATCTAACAGGGGGCAATCAGTTGTGACCCTAACTACGTAGGAAGGATTGTGTTTAAAAGCTGCATTATAGAACCTATCCAATACATCTTCCGTACTTCCTTGAAAAAAAGAAATATTCAATTTATTTAGAATATCTAAAACACTTTCAATATTTTCTTCATATGTAGTAGCTACTATTAAATTATCTGAGTACTTTGATTTTTTCAACCTTTCCAAATGTATTTGTAAAAGACTTTTCCCATCAATTACCTTTAATATTTTCCTAGATAATCTTTTACTTTGTAATCTAGCTTGTGTGATAATTATTACTTCATCCATAAACTAGGATTTAACATTTCAGCTTTCTTAGTTTTAATTGAATCAATTCTGCTAATAACTTCATTAGTAATTCCTTCATTGATTTTTTTAATATTTGTTTTAAGCTGTTCGAATGAATCGATCCCTATAATTAAATTATCTATATATCTTTTACTAAGTACATAATTTAGAGCAAGCCCCTCCATCGTATAATTTGATTCATCTGATAACTTATGTAAAAAACTAAGATTTTTTTTTAAGTTCATTAAACTAGTAGGCAATTTCTTTAATGGTTTAAAAAAAAGTCCTTGTAAAAAGACCGATCTTACATCAACATGCTTGCCCTTTGATTTCAATCTCAAAATAGTTTTTTCCCTAATAGTCGTGTTATCTAGCATATTAAATGGAAGTTGCACTCTATCTATTCTTTTATCTTCTATAACTGTATTAATCTGATCATTACCATAAATAGATACTCCTAATTGATTAAAATATTTTCCTTTGTAAAATTTTATGAAAAAAGGTAATTCATGTTCAAACTTTTTATATAAATCAAGAGAATGAAAAAATATAGCCTCTACCTTTTTAGATTTTAAATTAGTCAATGATTTTTTTAGTTGGGCTTCTAAAGAAACATCAGGATTACTAATTTTAGTATTTATTTTAAATTTATTCTGAGGTCTATTTTCTAAATATTTTCCTATCTGTTCCTCTGAATTACCATATGAAGGTGCAGTATCTAAAATTGTTATTTTATTTTGATAAGCAAAATCTAAAATTTTAAATATTTCATTGTACGGAATTTTACCATTAGTATTATTGATTCCATAATTCAAACCAAATTGAGCAGTCCCGATAATAATTTTATTCAAATCAACCATTGAAGAAATTTGTTATTTTTTCTTTAACAAATAAATATTCATCATTAGTCATTGATGGATAAATTGGTAGACTTAAACATTTAGAGTAATATTCCTCGGAATACTTAAAGTGCTGGCTTCCATATTTAGATTTATAATAAGGGTGTTTATAAACAGGTATATAATGAATTTGAGTTTGGATATTCCATTCTCTTAAATAAGAATAAAGTTCATCTCTTTTTTCTGTTAAAATTACAAAAAGGTGAAATGCGTGACCCTCTGAAAAATTTGAACTAGGAATTTTTAAAGGTAAATCAGATAAATCTTCTAAATATTTTTCTGCAATCGCTTTTCTTTTTTTAAGTCCTTCTTTTGCTCGTTTTAATTGAGAGTTTCCCAATGCACAAATAATATCTGAAATACGATAATTATAGCCTAATTGTTGCATTTCATAATACCATCCCAATGAGGAGGTATTCAATAAATTAGAGTTTTTGGTGATGCCATGTGTTCTAAGAAGTTTTATTTTATCATTCAAATCTTTTCTATTGGTTGTAATCATACCACCTTCTCCAGCTGCAATATGTTTTACAGGATGAAAAGAAAAAATGGCAGTTTCAGCAAATTTACCATTCCCGCAAAATTGCTTTTTCATTGATGAATCAATAAAAAAACCTCCTGGAGCATGACAAGAATCCTCTAAAAGCCACAATCCATATTGATCAGCAAGATTACGAAAAGCCTCCATATTAATAGGAAATCCAGCAAAGTCAACCGGAATAATTCCACTATAGGTTCCTTTTGGAGCATTTTCAAGTTTATTTCTAACTTTATTAATATCAAGACATAATGTTTCTGGATCTATGTCACAAAACTCTATTTCTCCTCCACAATATTCAATGCAGTTTGCTGATGCTACAAAAGTGATTGGAGAAGTAATTACTTTTGATTTTTTATTTGTGTCTAATGCTAATGCACATAAATGAAGTGCCGAAGTTCCATTTGAAACTGCTATTGCGTAATCAGCTCCTATGTACTTAGCAAATGCTTTTTCAAATTTCTCAATTTCAGGCCCTTGAGTCAAAAAATCACTTTTTAAAGTTTGAACTACTGCTTCAATATCTTTTTGATCAATATATTGTTTGCCGTAAGGAATTGTATAATTCATTTTTTTGTTTATATGAATTTATTACATGTTTTTTACCAAATTCTTAATTTGGGAGATGGACAAAAAATCATCATTTTCCTCTGAATTATAAGAGAAATTTTTTGGTACTGAACTAGCATTTGAAGATTTCAAATATTTCGAAAGATCCCATCTAGGGTTCTGGGGTAAAATCACAAAATAACTGCCCAAATCATACGTAGAATAGGAATCAGACTTTGTAATCATTTCTTCATGAAGTTTTTCTCCTGGTCTGATCCCAACAGTTTTATGTTTGCATTCAGGACAAATAGCTTTGGCCAAATCTATTATTCTATATGAAGGAATTTTAGGAACAAAAATTTCACCTCCCCATGCGTTTTTTAAGGCATTTAGGACTAAATCTACACTTTCATTTAGGGTAATATTGAATCTAGTCATCTTAGGATCTGTAATAGGCAGAACACCTTCTTTTCTTTTTTTCAAAAAGAAAGGAATAACTGATCCATTAGAACCCATTACATTACCATAGCGAACTACAGAAAATCTTATATCAGTTCTCCCACGGATATTATTCGCAGAAGTAAAAAGTTTATCAGACGTTAATTTCGTGGCACCATATAGGTTAATCGGAGCAGCAGCTTTATCAGTTGAAAGTGCAACCACACTTTGCACATCATTCTCTAAACAAGCATTGATAATATTTTCTGCTCCCAAAATATTTGTTTTAATACATTCCATGGGATTATATTCAGCTATAGGTACATGTTTCATTGCTGCAGCATGGATTACAAAATCTATTTTTTTCATGGCTCTGTTTACTCTTCTCTCGTCCCTAACATCACCAATAAAGTATCTAAGAGATGGGTATTTTGATTCGGGAAATTTTTTTTCCATCTCATATTGCTTCTGCTCATCTCTTGAGAAAATAACAAGTCTTTCTATTTGGGAATATTCTTTTAATATTCTATTTACCAAAGCGTTTCCCAAACTACCTGTTCCTCCAGTTATTAGTAAGGATTTTCCATTTAACATGCTAATTCTATTGTTTTTTGATTTATCTCATAAACTTTATCACAATATTTCAAAGTTGAAAGCTTATGAGATATCATTATTATTGTTTTATCGCCTATAAGTCGAATCATTGATTTAATAATTTCTTTTTCCGTTTCATCATCTAAAGCGCTGGTTCCCTCGTCAAAAAAAAGGATTGAAGGGTTTTTGTAAAGCGCTCTAGCAATTCCAACTCGTTGTCTCTGACCGCCAGATAATTTAACTCCTCTCTCTCCGACAAAAGTTTCTAAACCATTAGGTAATGAATTGATAAATTTTTTTAATCCTGATTTTTCAATTGCGTCCTGAACCTGATATTCATTTATTTCCTCAGGTTCAATCCCTAAAATAATATTGTTCTTAATAGTATCGTCAATTAGTAAAATATTTTGGGGTACATACCCGATTTTTTTTATCCAAGTCTGAGTAGTTGCGTTATCAAAATAAATATTTGTTTTATCAACTAAAATTTCACCTTTGTTTGGCTTGTAAATACCAGTTAACAAATCAATAAGCGTGGATTTGCCAGCTCCAGATTCTCCTTTTAAACCCACAAATTCTCCTTTTTTAATAATTAAGTTTACATTTTCTAATATCCAATCTGACTCTGAATCATATTTAAAAAACACATTTTTAAATTTTATTTTTTCCTCTAAGGAAAAATTTTTTGATTCGTTAACTTCCAAGTTTAGATCCAGTCCATTTAATTCGTTATAAATTAAGTTTACAGATGGTGTATAAAACTTTATATTTTGTAAAGAATATACGGCTCTGTTCAACGAAGGAATTATTCTAAAAACAGCCGCTGTGAAAACTCCAACTACTGTCAAAATACTTGCAGATGCATCTTTTATTGCTATTAATACCAATACGAACAATAATATCCCCAATACACCTGATAATTCAAAATAAAAGCGAGGTATTTGTTGAGATGTATTATTTTTTGCATTAACTAAAGCATATTGATCATTCAATTCTTCAAATTTTTTTGTATACATTTTAATGCCATTAAATAATATTAATTCCTTTATAGATTGAAGGCCCTCTATTAGGGTCTTTAACATTGATTTTTCAATTATTCCCCTTTTTTCTCCCCATTTCTTAATAAAAGGCTTTATAATTTGGTAGTATACTAATGCTGTAAACATAAAATACATGGCAACTGAAATCGCCCCAATTGGTTCTACCAAAATTAAAGTTATAACTAATGAAAAAATTATTGCCACATCTATAATTATATTTACAACTGACATTAAAAACGAACTTAAATAATTTACCTCAACTTGAATGTTTTTAATTAAAGTTGACGAATTATTTCTTGTGTGAAAACTGAATGATTGGTTTAAATAAATTTTATATAAGTTATGAGATATTTTGCTTACAAAATTGCCAATAATCATATTTTGTTTATGTGTAAAATAGACCATAAATCCAGTTTTTACCACATAAACTATAAGAATAATAAAAAGAAATAAATATGTTAAATGAGAGATGGATGTAAAATTTAATATGCCATATATCCTTTCAATTATTTCGTACTCTAATAATTTATCAGGTTGAATAAGAGATAAAATAAGTGGAAAGATTACACCAAGGCCAAGAAACTCAAACATCATTCCTAGCAACATAAGGAATAAAAGGGTAAATAAAGATGCATTAATTTTCCCATACAGAATTAAGGTTATAAATCTAAGTTTGTTTATCACTAACTAGTTTTTAAGTTTTCCTTCCAAGGAAGTTTCTAATTTCAAATAATTTATACTTTGAAAGGTCTATCTTTTTAAAAACCTCCCATTCCGTTAGTAATGCAACTGCATTTGCCTCTTCATCTAATTCTGATAAATTATTAATGATATTTATGCGACTTGACAAATGATCCAATACTATTGAATCACTCCAATTATTTTTGATGTCCTTATAAATATCTTCTTTGGTAACCAGAGGATCAAAAATTTCAATCATAGCACCTGCGTTAAATAATTTTTCAGTTACATAAATTGAAGGTGATTCTCTTGAATCATTAGTATTCGGCTTAAATGCCCAACCAAGAATTACAATTTTTTTACCTTTCAGATCACCATTATAAGTATTAATAATTTTTTGAGCAAATCTGTTTTTTTGGTAATCATTGATTTTTACTACTTGGTGCCAATATTCTGCCACCTGATCAAGTCCATAATATTTACAAAGGTAAACTAGGTTTAAAATATCCTTTTGAAAACAACTTCCCCCAAAACCAACAGATGCGTTAAGGAATTTTGATCCTATTCGATGGTCCATTCCAATTACTTTTGATAATTCGTTAATATTAGCACCTGTTCTCTCACACAAAGCCGAAAGACTATTAATAGATGAAATCCGTTGCGCAAGCATAGCATTGGAAGCTAGCTTGGCTAATTCTGATGACCAGACATTTGTGGTTAATATTTTTCCCTTGGGTATCCAATTGTTATAAATATCTACTAAAGTCTTGACTGCTTTTTGCCCTGAGATTGTAGAATCTCCACCTATAAGCACTCGATCTGATTTAAATAGGTCCTTAATCGCAGTGCCTTCAGCTAAAAACTCAGGATTAGAGAGAATTTCAAAGTGAACTCCCTTGCCTTCTGCTTCTAAAATCTCCTTAATTTTTTCAGCAGTTCTAACGGGAAGAGTAGATTTTTCAACAACTATTTTATTTTTTCTAGAAACCCTTGCAATATTTCTAGCACAGGCTTCTATATTAGTAAGGTCAGCTGCCATACCAGCTCCTTCCCCTTTTGTCTTAGTCGGAGTATTGACAGCCATAAATATCATTTCAGCCAGATCAATTGATTGATCAATATTATTAGAAAAAAATAAATTCCTATTACGTACTTCTTTAATAACCTCACTTAATCCAGGCTCAAAAACTGGAAGTCCCTCTAACGGTCCATTCCAAGCTTTTATTTTTTCTTGATTAGAATCAACAACAGTTACTCTAATATCTGGACATTTCAAAGCAATTACTGCCATGGTAGGACCCCCTACATAACCTGCTCCAATACAGCATATGTTTTTAATCCTCATCCTGACTTTTTAACAACCAAGAAGAAGATTGAATCTTATCTCCTAATCCATCTATCAATTTAATACCTAATTTTTTGCAAATTTCGTTTTCTGGAATGCTTTCATTGTTTTGATCACCTCCATTTGCAAAAAGAAACTCAAATTTATTACCATAATTGTTATAAATTTTTTCAATTGTTAGACAAACCCTTGAATCTTTATCTATAGATAGAAATACTTGATCTGTTATTGTAAGTTCTCCAACTATTAAAACACGTTCGTCTTCCGACATAAATTCTTTAGATCCTTTAAGTTTCCTTTGAAAGTCATTGTTGACAATTACAAAAAGTTTATCGCCATTAGATTTTGCTATATGAAAATACTCAATATGTCCTTTATGCAAAGGATTAAAATAGCCTGAGACAATAATTGCCTTTGGTTTCATTTATCATTTATATTAAATAAAACAATATGCTCTTGGTTAGATAAAAATTTAGAAGCTAAATAAAAACTGACTTTCCTTTTAATTAATTTTTCAATTTTTTTCTCTAGCTGATTAATATATTCCATATTAAGTCCTTGTCCAATTAGAAAAACTTCAATTTTTCCACTATCATGTCCTTTTGCATAATCCCCAACTAGAATAATTTGTTGTACGTCTCCCATACGTTCTAAAACAGTATCTAAGATATCTTCTATGCCTAGATGCTTTAACACTACTTTTTGGAGGACTTCAAAAAGGGGATGCTTAGTATTTGCTTTATATTCAACCTTATTATTTATTTTAACTTTTTCAAGATAACCCGCTCCGTATAAATGGTTTAATTCTTTTCGAATGGCATTAGTAGATTCACCCATTTCGTTTGCTAATCCATTTAAATAACCCCGATTTGCTTGAGAAATAAAAAATTTCAACATCAAGCGTAATCGTGTCTTAGAAGTAATTAATGTGCCTAGCATTTTGTTTTAGTTTTTTTCACGGCTCCGCCCGGTCTGTCCCAATAACAACAAACGAAAAATTGAGAATAAATTTAAGTTAAGCAGCTGCTGTTTGAAGCGTAACTAATATCCCTAAATTTGGAAGCTCTAACCTCAACTTATTACTCAATATATTTAAAACCCTTCCCTCATGTCCCTTTAAAGGACCTGAGGTGATGGTATAATTATCTCCTTTTTTTAAACTTTGGACGAAAACTTCACTATATGTCCCAGACAAATTTTGTTGCAATAACTCTATTTCTTCAGTTCTAACCTCAGCTGGTTTTCCCAACCAAAAAACATAGCGTAATACACCAGAAACATGAAAGACAAGTCCACGATCTTTTTCATTAATGTAAACTAGAACATAAGATGGCAACAAAGGCCTCTCCACCTTTTTCTTACGATCAGAATATTGTTTTACCTGCTTATAAGAAGGACAGTAGGCCTTTATCCCTAATTCATTTATATTCTTAGCTACTTTAAGCTCTACATTAGGTCTCGTATGAAGTACCAGCCATTTCATAAAAAAGAGAATTAATCAGAATTTTAACTAATTTTAACTATTATCAAGTAACAAAGATACTTAATTATAGGTACAAAACAAATCTATTTTAGATTTTAACCTTAGTGAAGATTATTAATTTAAAGAGATAATGGCCTCTTATTTATAATCTGCCATCAATTTCTTTTTTAGTTAAAACAGACTTAACATCATAGATAACAGAGTCTTTGCAACTTTTAAATCGATTTATTTCTTGCTTTAAAAATACATCATGAGGTACAGCCAATATAATGGCTTCATATTTGGCAGGTTCTTTTTTTAATATGATATTATATTCATTATAAACTTCTTCCGGATTGGCTAGCGGATCATGTATATCTACATTAATACCATAACTTTTTAGTGAATGAAAAATATCATGAACCTTAGAATTTCTAATGTCATTACAATTTTCTTTATATGTAATGCCGAGAATAAGAGAATTTGAATCTCTAATTTGAATTCCTTTTTTCTTAATTAATTCCACAACCTTAGAAGCAATAAAATTCCCTATATTATTGTTTACATTCCTACCAGCGAGAATCACCTCAGGGGAATAACCTAAATTCTTAGCTTTATGAATCAAGAAATAAGGATCAACACTAATACAATGTCCCCCAACTAGTCCAGGTTTAAACTTTAAAAAATTCCATTTTGTATCAGCTGATTCTAAAACTTCATTAGTATCAATCCCCATTAAATCAAAAATAATGGCTAATTCATTTATAAGGGAAATGTTTAGATCTCGCTGAACATTTTCAACAACTTTAGATGCTTCTGCTACTTTTATAGAAGGAGCTTTATGGGTTCCCGCTTTAATTATTGATTTATAAAGAGAATCTACTCTTTCTGCAATTTCATTTGTAGAACCAGAAGTAACTTTTTTAATACTTGTTAATGTATTTACCCTATCACCTGGGTTTATCCTTTCCGGGGAGTATCCACAAAAAAAATCTTTATTGAATTTTAATCCTGAAAATTCTTCCAGTATAGGAATACAATACTCCTCCGTGCATCCAGGATAAACAGTACTCTCATATATAACAAGGTTTCCTTTTTTTAAATACTCACCAATTGTTTTAGAAGCATTCATCAAATAAGTTAAATCAGGATCCTTATTCGCTTTTACCGGAGTAGGAACAGTTGATATATATATGTTGCAATCTGATAAAAAATCTTTCTCAGAGGAGATCACTAATTTATCTCTCAAAGCAGTTTTTAATTCTTTCTGATCAACTTGGTTTGTATAATCTTCAAAATGGTTTACCCTGTCAACTCTTTTTTGATCAACATCATACCCCAAAACACTATATTTCTTAGAAAACTCAATTGCTAAAGGCAATCCAACATATCCGAGTCCTATTATTGCTATTTTATCTCCCATTTAAATAGAAAGCAAATCTAATTTAATACTTGTTAATTATTACAGTGTTGATTAATCGAAGCTTCCGCCTGCATATATCCATGCCCTAAAGCATTATTAAGTAATTCACAAGATTGAACTCTATCTCCCCAATTTAATAATACCAATGCCTTTAAATACTCTGATTTACCAGTCATGGGCTGAAACTCATCAATAACTTTAGAAGCATATATGAATGCTTGGTCATAATCACCTGCAAGAAAATATGCACTGGCTGCATTTTCAAAATGTGAATACTCAACAAAATTTATATTCCCAGCCTCGATAAATTTATTTGCAGCCTCAATAAATCTTTTATCATTATACAATTGTAACGCATCAGTAGCAACTGCATTTGAATTATTTATAGCGTCTTGCCCTATTACATATGCTCTTTGTAAATTTTTCATTTCAGCATCCCCTGGATAAAGTTCAATTGCTCTTTTTATAGTGCTGGCTAAACCAGGATCTCCTATTGGGGCACTAGCTCCATAAGCTAGGATAAAATTTCTCCAAATAATCGGATTGGTTTTTGCTGATAGCTTATTAAAAACCTTATTTAATTCCATAGTATCTTTCGTAGCGCTAAGAACTTTTGCATGATTTGCCGCATGGAGAGCATTATTGGGAAGTCCATAAAAAGCCTTTTTTGAAAAATAAAAAGCACTATCAATCATCCCTTTTTCAAGATATGCTTGAGCCAATAAATTTTCACTAAATAAAAGATATGGATTTGCAGGTATTCCCTTTTTTAACATGGGAATAGCTTTATCATACCTTTTATAATATAGGTAATACCTGGCTTTAATTGATTCCATTGGAATAGTAGTTACCGTTATGTTAGGTAACCAAGGAGTAATACCATCTATTTCATTTAAATCCAAAGAATATTGATTAGAATTAAAATCTCGAAGCAAAATAAGCTGACCAATTAAAGATTTGTAATTGGTATTGGCAATGTAAGTTGAGGGAGTCATTATTAATAATAAAACTATTGGGAAAAATGAAAATCGTCCTATTTTCTTATCTAGAACTTTTTTTGCTTTAATCTGTCTATAGTAATAAATAATTAATGCCATGGTAAGTGCCCAAGGAGCTAAAACTTGAGGCCTAGCAATAGGAAAATTTAAATTTGCATCCACACTATAAACTGCTAATGAGCAAAATAACATTGCCACAAAAGTCTTGTTTTTAAGATCTAGTCGAGAGCGAAAAAGAATTATAAAAACATAATATGCTGCAAAAATAAAAACACCCAGATAAAGCAAAAAACCTATTATTCCTAGTTCCGCTCCTAATTGAATAAAATCACTATGTGCATGATAAGGAACAATATAACCGTTTATATCTTCTTTATCATAATCTATAGATGTTAATTTCCAATTACCAATCCCAGTTCCTAAAATCGGATTTTTAGTGATGTGTGTCAGGACATCTTCATAATACCTTAATCTTTGGTTCACTGAGCCATCATTTGTGCTAAGTGAAATTGTAGCAGCTCTTGAAATAGCATCACTCCCTTTGTCTTCTAAAAGAGCCTGATTTATTAAAAGCGCTAAGATCATTGGGAGTAAATAATATAAATTTGTAAATAAATTCTTATATGATTTTTCCTTTTTTGAAAGGTAAAATGTCCAAAAGAATAAAAGGACTGCAACTGCACCAGCAGCAACAAATGAAGCTCTACTCTCTATCATTGATAAAGAAAAAAGACCAAGAAATATTGTCAATGAATAAATAAGCTTTGAAAAAAATTTCTTAGATGAAAAGATCAGAAACAAAACATATGGGAGTTTTATGGCAATTGAAAAAGCTGTTATGTTCCTATTTGCTGTAACGCCTTTTAAAAGACCCGGATCAACTTTTCCCGTTGTATTATACATGTCAAGAGCTTGAACTAAAACAAAATATATCTCTATTGATAAAATGAGCATAATTGAAAGCGATAAAAGGCGGTCCTTGTTTTTTATGTTATATATAAAAATCCCTAGATTGATAAACATAAATAGGGTATTAAAATGTCTAACAATATTTACTAACACCTCAGTTGGATTTATTGCATAGAAATAAGAAAAAAGTGCCCACAGGACAAAACCAATATAACTAATTGCCATGCCAGAAGAAATTACTGAAAAAATTCTGTATGTAAATGCTTTACGCTTGTAGAACAAATAAATTCCTGACAAAATATTTAAACCGCTTAGGTAAAGCCACTGGGGCGCAATCTTATCTACAGCATCCAAATTTGGAACGAATCCAACAAGTAAAAAAGCAATTATAAAAAGAGATGGTAAAAAATTTGAAAAATCAAGTTTTGATGACTGTGAAACCTTTTGCGCCATTATAATTTTACTTTTTATTAATTTGCAAGATATAAATTTATTGAATAAGTAAATTATCTATTGATGTCTACCTTATTACTTGTATTTGTCTTTCTCACTTCGTTAATAATTACACTGGTATTGACAAAAATTTTTATTAAATACAATCTGTTTGATGCAATCAATCATAGATCGGTTCACAAATCAAAAGCAACTAAAACAGGAGGAATAAGCATTTTTTTAACTCTTTTTGTTTTTTCACTGTTTTTTTATATAACACAAGATCAGATATTTGATTTTTCTCTACTTATTCCCCTTGGTATTATGTTTATAGTGGGAGTATATGATGACTTTTATAACGCAGACTTTAAACTCAAATTTCTCTTGCAAATAATTGTTGCTAAAATTTTAATTGACCAAGGATTAGTAATTAATAATTTTCATGGCATTTTTGGCATTTATTCAATAGGCAATGTACCTAGTCAGCTTTTTACAATTTTTGTTTTCCTGGTAATAGTAAATGCTATTAATTTCATTGATGGAATCGATGGACTGGCCATAACTGAAGCTGCTAAAGTTATCTTAATCATAGAACTCTTTAGTGTTTCTCCTACACAAATAAGTGTTCTTGGACAAATTATTCTGATCAGCTTGTTGCCTTTATATTACTTTAACTTTAAAAAAGAAAACAAAGTATTTCTAGGAGATTCTGGTTCACTTCTTCTAGGAACATTAATCTCAATTTATGCCATCATTTTTCTTGGTGATAATTATCAGTTGAAAGACACCTTTTCTTCGAATAAGGCAATCTTGTCTATGATAATACTAATCTATCCTCTTGTTGATTTACTGCGTGTTTTTTCTATAAGGGTAGTAAATAAAAAGTCCCCTTTTAGACCGGATAACAATCACATCCACCATTATCTTTTAAAAAAAGGAGTAAATCATCTAGGAATTTGCCTTTTAATAAGTGTGATCTCTGTTTGCCTTACCCTTTTAACTGCCTTAATATAAAAAGGTCTTCCCAAATTGGGAAGACCTTTTTTAGTTTAAGAAATTATATTCTATTTCTTATTAATAACCAATACTTGAAACGGTAGCCGTTGATAACGCTAACTCGTTATAGGTAGAAATATTTCCACCATTGTTTTGATTATCAGTTGCTCCACCAGTTGCA
>MDTG01426627.1_pt1 | contig 14301 bp, 9 predicted proteins | sample 811421 | NCBI WGS metagenome assembly MDTG01 (sample SAMN05326645, study PRJNA326480) | marine metagenome | isolation source: seawater | place: Pacific Ocean: South East | collected 2011
CTGGGCGGCGCGGCCGCGGGTGGCGCGGCTCTTCGAGGCGCGGGCGCGGACGAGCGGCGTCGACGCGGCGCACCTGCCGGCGGCGGCGCGGCTGATCCATCGGGCGCTCCGGGCGCCCCAGCGCTTCGGCGGCGTGCACCTCGAGGGGGGCTTCTGCGAGCTCGAGGAGCGGGTCGCGGAGATGAGCTTCCACTACCCGATCCCGGAGCGCGCCCACCCGCCGCTCGAGGCGCCGCGGCCAGTCTCGGAGCAGGGCGAGGCGCGGCCCTTCGCGATCGAGCGCGGCGTGATCCGCGGCGTGGTGGACCTCGTCTTCGAGCGGGCAGGCCGGACCTTCTTCCTCGACTGGAAGAGCGACCGGCTCCCGCGCTGGGACCCGGCGGCGCTCGGGGCGCACGTGCAGGCGAACTACGCGCTCCAGGCGAAGCTCTACACGCTCGGCATCGTGCGCCTGCTCGACGTGCGCGACGAGGCGGCCTACGAGGCGCGCTTCGGCGGGCTGCTCTACTGCTTCCTCCGGGCCATGGGCCGGGGCGAGGAGGGGAGCGGCGTGGTCTTCGAGCGGCCCGCCTGGGAGGACGTGCGCGCCTGGGAGCGGGAGCTCCGCGAGAGCCGGACGCCCTTCGGCTACGTGATCGACCCGCGCGGCGCGCGGCCGGGGCGGGGCGTGACGGGGGCGGGCGCGTGACGGGGCCGGGCGAGGGGCTCTGGATCGACCCGGGCGGGACGGCGCGGGCGGCCTGGGTGCGCGGCGGCGCGGCCGGGGAGCGGGGGGCGCTCGTGCTCGACGAGGCGCGGGTGGCGATGGCGCTCGACGTGGACCTCGACGAGGCCGAGCTCTTCCTGGGGGCGGAGCTCGCGCGCTGGCTGCCCGTGACGCTCCGGGAGGCGCAGCTCGAGGGCCACGGGATCGAGGCGCTCTTCGCCGGGCTGGTGGCGGCGGCGCGGCTCGCCCACGCGCGTGGGTCGACGCGCCTGCCGCTCGCCGGGCCGGGGCTCGAGGCGCACCTCGCGGATCTCGGCTTGCCCGGGGCCGTCGCCACGCTCGCGGCGCGGGTCGCCGCGGAGCCGGACGCCTTCGCGCCGGTGGTGGGCGGCCCGGAGGCCTGGCGGCCCCTGCGGGTCGAGGGCGGTTTCCTCCACCACCAGCGCATGCACGCGCTCGAGCGGCGCGTGGCGAGCCGGGTCGTCGAGCGGCTCGCGCCCGTGGGCCAGGACGAGGACGCGCTCCGGCGCGCGCTCGCGGTCGTGCTCGCCTCGCCGCCGACGGTCGGCGGCCAGCGGCTCCGCCTCTCCGAGCCGCAGCAGGAGGCGGTGGCGGCGGCCTGCCGCGGGCGGCTGACCCTGGTGAGCGGCGAGCCGGGCACGGGCAAGACCTCGATCGTCGTCTCCATGCTCCGCGTGCTCGCGCGCCTCGGCGTGCCCCTCGGCCGCATCGCCCTCGCGGCGCCGACGGGCAAGGCGGCCGATCGCATGCGGCGAAGCATCGAGGGGTCGCTCCGCCGGCTCCAGACGCCGAGCTTCGACGACCTCCAGCTCATGAAGGAGGGGCCGGCGAGCCGCACGCTGCACCGGCTCCTCGGCTACAGCCCCGGGGCGCGGCGCTTCCGGCACCACGACCGGAACCCGCTCGGCGAGGACGTGGTCATCGTCGACGAGAGCTCCATGGTCGACGTCGCGATGATCGATCGGCTCCTCCGCGCCGTGCGCCCGGACGCGCGGCTCGTGCTCCTCGGCGACGCCGAGCAGCTCCCCTCGGTGGACGCCGGCGCCGTCTTCCGTGACCTCTGCGGCGTCCTCGCGGACACGCCGCGCGTCTCGCGGCTCACGGACAGCTACCGCATGGACCCGAAGGACCCGGCGGGGCGGCACGTGCTGCTCGTGGCGCGGGCGATCCAGCGGGGCGCGCCGGAGGAGGTGAGCGCGGATGTGCGGCCGCGCGAGGGCTTCGGCGAGCTCGCCCACGCGGGCGTCGAGATGCTGACGCCCGGGGAGGATCTCGGGCCCTTCCTGCGCGCCTGGGAGGCGGCCACGGCGCTCCCGGAGGAGGCGCTCGGGCGGGTCTGGCGGCTCCGCGGGGGGCGCTTCGCGAGCGAGGACGGCGAGGCGCTCGGGGCGCTCTTCGACGCGGTGGAGCGGGCGCGCATCCTCTGCCTGACGCGCGGGCGGCGGACGGGCGTGCACGCGATCAACGGGCGCTTCCACGGCTGGCTCCTCGAGCGGGCTGGGCTGCCGGCGGCCGTGCGCTTCGCCGTGGGCGAGCCCGTGCTGGTGACGCGGAACGACTACGAGCGGCAGCTCTTCAACGGCGACCAGGGCATCGTCCTGCGGGTGCGCGGGGACGAGGGGCGGCCGCGGCGGGCGGCGGTCTTCCGGCGGGGCGAGGGCTTCGCGGCCTTCCCCGTGGACACGCTGCGGGCGCGGCTCGAGCTGGCCTACGCCGTGACCATCCACAAGGCGCAGGGCTCGGAGCACGAGCGGGTGGCCGTGGTGCTGCCGGACGAGCCGATCCCGCTGCTCACGCGCGAGATGCTCTACACGGGCGTGACCCGGGCACGGCGCTCGGTGGTGATCGTGGGGCGGCCGGCCATGCTCGAGGAGGGCGTGCGGCGGCGCGTGGAGCGGAGCAGCGGGCTCGCGGACTTCCTGGAGGCGGCGCCGTGAGCGTGGAGGAGGCGCGGCGGGTCGGGCTCTGCTTCCGCTGCGCGCACGCGCACCGGGTCGTCTCGGCGAAGGGCTCGGTCTTCTACCGTTGCCGGGCGCCCGGCCTGCCGAAGTATCCGCCCCTGCCCGTGATCGCCTGCCCGCGGTACCGGCCGCGCGGCGGGGACGAGGGCGGCGAGGGCGGCTGAGGCGAGGGCGGCTGAAGCGGAGGCTCGGCGGGGTCGGCCGGCGCGAGGGAGGGGTGAGCCGCCCTCGTGTACGGACCTGTTTCGAGCAGGTTTCTCGTGTATGCTTCCGCCAGTGGTGGAACAAGCTCGGCGTCCCGGGGGGGGCTCGACCGGGCCGGGATCTGTCCACCCGCCGGCGCCGACGGACGCCCGCGAGGAAGACGCCTCGCGCCGTTTTCCCCTGAAAACCGGGGTCCATCAGGCGAGCGACGCGCTGCCCCGCTCGGGCTGGGATCGCTTCTTCGTCGGCGAGCCGGGCGAGCTCGACGCGGAGGAGGCGCGACGCGTCCGGAGCGTCGCGATCGCCCTCGGCGGCCTGATCGCCGTCGGCGTCCCCTTCCTCGTCGAGTACCTGACGCTCGGCGTGAAGCCGATGGCCTGGGCCTTGACGGGTGCGCTCGGCTACGGCGTCGCGCTCCTCGCCTTGCTCCGCCGCACGCGTGACGCGGGGCTGGTCGGCGCCCTGGCGAACCTCGGCCTCTACTGCCTCCTGCTGGTCTCCGCGCTCACGCACGGTGGCTTCTACGACCCGGACTTCGCCTGGCTCTACATCGTGCCCATCGCGGCCGTGACCTTCACGACGCGGCGCCAGGCCTGGTTCTGGACCGTGGTCGTCTCGCTCACGACCGTGGGCCTGTGGTGGGCGGAGGAGCACGGCGGCGTCGTCATCGAGAACGTGGTCCCCGAGCCGCTCCGGCCCGGCATCGCGCTCGGGAACCGGCTCGGCATGATCGCCGCCATCGGCGTGCTTCTCTCGCTCTTCCTGCGCTGGCAGCGCCGCGCGGAGGAGGAGGTGCGGTCCGCCCACGCGCAGCTCGTCCAGCAGGAGCGGGAGATGCGGCGCATGGCGCTCTTCGACGGGCTGACGGGCCTCCCGAGCCGGGCCTTTCTCGAGCGGGCGCTGGACGAGCACGTCGAGCGCGGGGAGCCCTTCGCGATCCTCTTCATCGACCTGGACCGCTTCAAGAACGTGAACGACTCGATGGGGCATCGGGCTGGTGACGCCTTGCTGCGGCAGGTGGCGCACCGCTTCATGGGCGTGGTCGGCCCCTGCGATCGGGCGAGCGTGTCGGACCTCGAGAAGCTGATGCGCGCGGCGGTGATCACGCGGCGCGGCGGCGACGAGCTGGTCGTGGTGCTGCCCGGGGCGACGGAGGCGCGGGCGCGCCAGACGGCAGAGGAGCTGCTCGAGGCGCTCCGGCCGCCCTTCGAGGTGAGCGGCCGCTCGATCTACGTGGCCGCGAGCCTGGGCATCGCCCTGGCGCCCGACCACGGCAACGACGCCGCGACGCTGGTGCGGGCGGCGGACGTGGCGCTCTACGACGCGAAGAAGCGCTCGGGCTCGAGCGTGGCCGTCTACAAGCGGCGCATGACCCAGTCGACGCCGCGGACGCTGGTGCTCGAGGCGGCGCTCCGCTCGGCGCTCGAGAAGGAGGAGCTCTCACTCGCCTTCCAGCCGCTCTACGCGGGCGGCGATCGGCTCTCGGGGGCGGAGGCGCTGCTCCGCTGGCGCTGCGAGGCGCTGGACGAGGACGTGAGCCCGGGGGAGCTCGTGCCGCTGGCGGAGACGACGGGGCTGATCCTTCCGATCGGCGCCTGGGTGCTGCGCGAGGCCTGCCGGGCCGCCGCCGGCTGGGGGGAGGGGCTCCGCGTGAGCGTGAACGTCTCGCCGGTGCAGCTCCGGGATCCGACCTTCGTCGGGGAGGTCCGCCAGGCGCTCGAGGAGAGCGGGCTGAGCCCGGCGCGGCTCGAGCTCGAGATCACGGAGGGCATCTTCCTCGAGGACGGGGAGGCCGCGCGCAAGTGCATGGCGGCGGTACGGGAGCTCGGCGTGGCGCTCTGCATCGACGACTTCGGCACCGGCTACTCGAGCCTCGCCTACCTCCGGCGGCTGCACGTGGAGCGGCTGAAGATCGACCGCTCCTTCGTCGCGAACATGCACGTCGACGACAACGACGCGGCGCTCGTGCGGACCATCGTCGGCATGGGCCGGAGCCTGGGCCTGGGCGTGGTGGCGGAGGGCGTCGAGCGGGACGCGCACGTCGACATGCTGCGCGAGATGGGCTGCGACGAGATGCAGGGCTTCCTGCTCGGGCGGCCCGAGTCCCTCGAGGACTTCGGGGGGCGGCTGCATCGGGTGTCGGCCGTGCGGGCGCTGGTGCCGAAGGCCGAGCCGGGCAGCTGAAGGGCGCGTCGGCGGTGCCCGGTCACCGCGGCCTGGTCGTGCCCGCAGGATCGGAAGAGGCCCGCTCGGTTCCCGCCCCGGTATCCGGCTCCGTGCTCGTGCTCGCTGGTGCTCGTGCCCTGGTCACCGCTGCCTGGTCAGCGCCGCCCGGTCAGCGCCGCCCGGTCAGCGCTGTCTGGTCGCCGCTGTCTGGTCACCGGCCCGTCCACCCGCGCTTCGGCGCGGGGACGAGCGCGGGCTCAGCCGAGGAGGTAGGCGGCGAAGGTGCCGAGCCAGTGGCTGCCCGCGTAGGGCAGCTCGCCGAGGAGCGGGGCGAGGCCTGCCTCGCGGTGAACGGCGGCGGCGGCCTCGAGGGCCGGGCGCCGCGGGTCGGCGGCGGGCAGCGCAGCGGCGAGGCGCCCGAGCATCCAGGCGCGGCTCAGGTTCAGCCCGTCGAGGTGGGCGAGGCGGCCGTCCTGCCGATCGGGGACCTCCGCGGGCGTCAGCCAGTCGGCGCGCTCCTCCGTCGGGAGCGTGGGCAGGGCGCCGTCGAGCCAGGCGGCGAGCGCGTCCGGCGAGAGCACCCGCGCCAGGAGGTCGGCGGCGCCGAGGCTCGGCGAGAGGAAGTCCTCGCCGCTCGGCTCGAGGTGGAGCGGCAGGTCCCGGTCGGCGCCGTGGAGGGTCCGGGCGCGCTCCTCGAAGAGGGCGGCGCGGGGGGAGCCCGTCGCTCGGGCCCAGTCGAGGGCGAGGCCGAGGGAGAAGGCCGTCTGCGCGTGCGTGCCGACGCGCACGGGGTGCGCGAGCTTCGGCAACCAGGCCGCGAGGTGTGCCTCGGCGAGGGCGACGAGGGGACCGAGGCGCGTGGCCCAGGTCGCGGCCTCGGCGTCGCCCGGCCAGGTGACGAGCTCGGCGTGGAGCTGGAGGAGCCAGGCCAGGCCGTAGGGGCGCTCGAAGGCCGGCCGGCTCTCGAGGTAGCGCGCCTCGCCGGCGAGCTTCTCCTCCGTGAGGCTCTGGCGGAGCGCGGCGCGCGCGTCCGCGGCGAAGGGCGCCTCGGGGAAGCGGCGCGCGGCCCGCGCGAGGAGCCAGTGCCCGTGGACCGCCGAGTGCCAGTCGTAGCAACCGTAGAAGGCCGGCGTGAGCGCCCGCGGGGGCGCGACGTCGGCGTCGCTCCGGAGCAGGTGCCCGATGCGGTTCGGGTACTCGCGGTGCACGCCCGCGAGCGCCATCGCGACGAAGGGCGCCAGGCGCGCGGCGCCGCTCGCGGCAGCTCCGGCGCCGCCTTCCGCGCCCGCGCTCACTTCTTCTTCGGGCCGACGAGCGTGCGCAGCGTGGCCGTCGCGACCTCTTCGCCGCTGGCGTTCCGGAGGCTGACGGGCACCTGGTACTCCTGCCGCTCGCTCGTCGTCACCACCGGGCACTCGCAGACGCCCGTGATCGTGCCGCGCGCCTTTTTCAGGTACTCGATGCTCATGCCGGCGACGATGAAGCGCGCGTCGTCGGGCATGGAGTAGGCGAGGGCGACGTTGCCCGTGAGCTCGGCGAGGTTGAGCAGGGCGACGGCGTGCACGCAGCGGAGGTGGTTCCGGAGCCCCGGCTTGTCGCGCATGACGACCTCGGAGCGGCCCACGTCGAGGGCCTCGACGCGCGCGTCGATGGTGCCGGTGTAGGGCGCGGCGCGGCCGACCAGCTTCGAGAAGGCGACCTTGCCGCCGGGGAGGCGGTGGAGCCGATCCCAGGCCTCGCGGACGAAGTTGCGATCGCCGGTCTCCGGCGACGGGAGGATCCCTTCGGGGACCAGCTTGCGGACGGTCGAGACGACACCCATGCGGCCATGCTGGCACGAAATGAACCGCGGTTCACCTCGGCGCGGGCGCTTTCTCGGGCCGCCGAAAACTGGCGCGCGCGCGCGCCGCCTCTCTACGGTCGGCGTCGAACGAGGGGGAATCGCTCGATGAAACGCATGACCATGCGGCGCCTGGCTGCGCCACTCCTCGGCGCCTTCGCGCTGAGCTTCGCCCTGGCGGCGCCGGCCGCGGCCGACGAGCCGGGGAGCTTCGGGATGGGGGCCGACACGGCGCTCGGCTGGGCCGCGCCGGCGACCGACGCCACCGTGGACGTCCGGCAGCAGCTCCGCGTGCCCGGGCTCTCGATCGTCTACCAGGCGACCGACTGGTTCGGCCTGCAGCTGATCTTCGGCGCCGGCTTCGTGACCGGCATCGACGACGGGCCCGACGAGAACCGGACGAGCTGGGGCCTCGCGGTGCGCGCGATCCTCGGCACCTCGCTCGGCGAGTCGGCGCGGCTCGGCTTCCCGGTGGGCTTCAGCATCCTGGGGGCGCGCACCAAGCCGGACGGCGGCGACGCGGGCTCGGAGCGGGCCTACGGTATCGAGTTCGGCATCCGGCCCGAGTGGTTCGTGACCGACCACCTGAGCTTCCACACGCAGGTCGGGGTCGTGCTCTCGATCCTCGACGAGGACTATGCCGCCAGCCTCGGCGGCGACAACCTCGGCGTCGTCTTCGATCTCTTCGGCAACGCGAACCTGCTCGGCAACGCCGGCTTCACCTGGTGGTTCTGAGGTGGCGGTCATGACCATGAAGCGGGTGCTCCCCTTCGTCCTCGCCGCCCTCGCGGCGACCTTCGCGCCGAGCGGCGCGTCCGCGCAGGCCGGCGGCGCCGGCGCCCTCGGGCTCACGATCGAGTCGCCGCTCGCCGTCGGGCCGCTCGTCGATGGCGGCGGCGCCGGAGCGAAGATCCCGGGCCTCGGCATGCGCTACCAGCTGAGCGAGAGCTTCGGCCTGCAGGCGATCCTGGTCGCCCGGAGCGTCTCGCTCCGCAACGACGACCCGGCGCCCGATCTCCGCGGCTCGCTGCTCGGCGTCTTCCTCCGCGGCCACCTGGTGGCGGCGTCGCACGGGATCGCCGACCTCGGCCTCTTCGGGGGCTTCGGCTTCGCGAACGGCAAGGTGAAGGCCGGGGACCTCGACCGTGCGTCGCGCATCCTCGGCTTCGAGCTCGGGCTGCGGCCGGAGGTCTTCTTCGCCGACGGGCGGCTCAGCCTGCACATGCAGATCGGCGTCACCTTCGCCGTGGTGCTGAACGACGACGGGCCGCTGGACCCGCTCTTCACGGAGGGCTTCGGCTTCGGCGTCGGGCAGAACGCGGACCTCTTCGGCAACGCCGGCCTCACGGTCTGGTTCGGGGGCTCGGGCCGGAGCGAGGGGGCCGCGGAGGAGCCGGCGCCGGGGCCGGCGGGCGGGGGGACGCCGCCGCCGCCGCCTCCGGCGAGTGAGCCGGCGTCGACCGAGCCGCCTCCCTGGGAGACGGGATCGTCGGGCGGCGACGGATACTGAGCCGCGTTCGTCGTGTGGGCTGCGCCCCTGCCTCGATGGGTGGGGGCGCAGACGCGTGCGGGGGGCTTCAGCGCGAGCCCGAGTGCGAGCGGGAGCGTCGAGCCCGAGCAGCCCGAGCGGGAGCAGGAGCGTCGAGCCCGAGCGCGAGCGTCGAGCCCGAGCGCGAGCGCGAGCCCGAGCCCGAGCCCGAGCAGCGCGAGCCCGAGCCCGAGCGGGAGCGGGAGCGGGAGCGTCGAGCCCGAGCCCGAGTGCGAGCGGGAGCGTCGAGCCCGAGTGCGAGCGTCGAGCCCGAGCCCGAGCAGCCCGAGCGCGAGCCCGAGCGCGAGCAGGAGCGTCGAGCCCGAGCAGCCCGAGCGCGAGCGGGAGCGTCGAGCCCGAGCCCGAGTGCGGGCGTGGAGCTGGCGGGAGCCTGGAGCGCGAGCCCGGGGGAACGCGGAGCCCGAGCTCGTGTGGGGAGCGGGTGAGCGTGGAGCCGGCCCGGAACGAGGGCTCAGGGGGCGGCGAGGGTGACGATGACGCCGTCGCCGCTCTCGTCGCAGCTGCCGCCGGGCACCTCCACGCAGGCGCAGCTCGGCGTGGGCTCACAGCCGACGGGGGCCTCGCGGCAGGTGTAGCTCGCCATGCCCTCGGGTCGGCCGGGCAGCAGGACCTCGCAGTACTGCGTGTCCTGCCGGCAGCGGAGCTCGCCGCAGTCGAAGCAGGGCGCGGGGAAGACCTCGAGCGCCGTCCAGGTGCCGCCCTCGCAGCGGAGCAGGTTGCAGAAGCTGCACGGGTCGGAGCACTCGCCGCAGCTCGCGCCCTCGACCGGGCAGCTCTCCCCCTCGGCGGCGCCGAGGCAGAGGTCGCCTGCGTCCGGGCCACTGTCGCTGAAGCCACCGTCGCTGGAGCCACCGTCGCTCGAGCCGCCGTCGAGCGTGGCGGCGTCCGAGCCCGCGTCGACCGGCCCGTCGTCGTCCCCGCCGCAGGCGAGCCCGCCGACGAAGAGCACGAGCAGCCCGGCGCGGATCAACGGCGCCGCCGGAAGAGCACCACGCCGAAGAGGAGGAGCGCCGCGCCGCCCGGGCCGCTCCCGCCCGCCGCGCAGCCGCCAGCGACCATGCCGCGCGCCGCGCCGTCGTCGTCCACGCCCCCGTCGCCCAGGGGCACGCCGCCGTCGCTGCCGGGCATGGTCCCGGGCCCCGCGTCCTCCCCCGGGCAGGCGTCCACGCCGTCGCAGTTCGCGTCCACGCCATCGCCGCAGACGTCCTCCGCGCCCGGGTAGACGCTCGCGTCCCCGTCGTCGCAGTCCACGCTCGTGTTGTGCCCGTCGCCGTCGTCGTCCGCCGGCACGCCCACGCACGCGCCCTCGGCGCAGCCCATGTCGCAGGGCTGCGACTGGAGCACGTCGTCCACGCAGCGCTCGCGCGCGTCGCCGTTGCACGTCCAGGCCTCGCCGAGCCCCGCCGGGCAGGCCGGCGCCACGACCGTCACGCGCACCTGGAGCTGGTCCTCGGCCGGCGCGGAGAACCACGCCTCGCCCTCCTGCACCAGCCCGAAGAACTGCGCGTACTCCCCCTCCTCGGCTGGCGCGCGCACGGTGAAGGCGAAGCGCCCGACCTCCCCCGGCGCCGTGGGCGCGTCCACCGTCGCCGGCCGGTTCGGCGCCTCCCAGTCGGGCCCGGCCAGGGGGCTCGCGCCGTCCCGCGGCTCGGTCGTCCCGAGGTAGGTCGCGCCCGGCGTCCAGGTCTCGCCGCCCGTGTTCCGCAGATCGATCCAGCCGGCGACCTCCTCCCCCGGCGCCAGCTCGAAGGCCTCGCGCGCCAGCGGGAAGGACTGCTCCACGTACTCGGCCGACCAGCCCGCCGCGCCGACCGCCCAGAAGTCCGCGCCCATCTCCTCGTAGACGCCGGTCGTGTTGTCCCGGTAGTGCGCGTAGCGGCTCGACCAGCACGAGTAGCTGGGCCTGCAGCCGTTGTAGTAGTGCGTGACCGTGCGGATCCACGGGTCCCAGCGCCCGTTGCCGATGCGCACGCCGTTCATCCACTCGATGGCCTGCTCGCGGTTCGAGACGCCGTCCACGTAGGCCGAGCGGATCACCATGCCGACCACGAAGTCGACGGCCGCGGCCACGTTGCCGTCGATGTAGAGCACCCGATCGCCCTCGCGCCGCAGCGTGTCCTCGAAGGTGCCCGCGTCGAACTGGAACATGCCCAGGCCGCCCTGGCGCAGGCTGCACGGTCCGTCGCCGGCGCCCGCCACCACCGGCCCCCCACCGCAGTCGGGCGAGTTCGGCCCCTGGCAGGCCCAGGTGAGCTCCGACCAGCAGTGCGACATGCGCGTCTCCGCGTCGGCGATGCCCGCGAGCAGCCAGCCCTCGGTCATGCCGTTCGCTGCCGCGGCGTCGCGGATCTGGCCGGCGCGCACCCGCCGCTCGGCCGCCGTCAGGCCCTGCGCGACGGAGGCCACCTCGTCCTCCGGGGCCAGCTCGGCGAGCGTCGTCCGCCCGCCCGGATCGCCGAAGCAGCCCGCGAAGAGCAGCGGCACGAGAGCGAGGCGGAGGCGCGGGGAGGTCGCGAAGAGGCCCATGGCAGGGCCACCCTGCAATCCACGCACCACGCGAAAGGCGAGGGATCGCGAACCCATTTCGCGCCAGGCTGTCACGGCGCGTGCTCGTGTTCGGTCTCAAGTGTTTGAAACCATTGACGAACATGAAGTGTGCAGCTTCGCGGGGGCATCGACCAGATCCCGAACGGTCCCTCGGCGCGCCTCGCCGCCGTCGATCGTCTCCCGCGAGCTGCGTAGGCTGGGCGAATGGGTCGTAGGGGTTGGGCGCGTCGCGGGGGCGCGGCGCCGGGGCGCGGCGGCGTCGGGGTCCTGGTGGCGTGTCTCCTCGCGGTGGCGTGCGGCGACGACGACGGCGTGGCCGACGCGGCCGTGGACGCGGGGCGCGCGGACGCCGGCCCGGACGCGGGCGAGCTCGCGCCCCCGCCGGTGATCGGCGCGGTCGAGGAGAGCGCCCGGCTCCCCCTCCCCGGCCTCGGCGCCCCGGCCTACGCCGTCTTCGTCGAGGCCGCCGTGCCCCACGTCTACGCCGAGACCGAGGCCGACGCCGCCCGGGTCCTCGGCTTCGTCACGGCCCGCGATCGCTTCTTCGAGATGGACATGGCCCGGCGCCTCTCCCAGGGCCGCATCGCCGAGCTCCTCGGCCAGGACGCCTTCGCCGTCGACGTCGAGTCCCGGGGCACGGGCATGGCCCGCGTCGCCGCCGCCATCCTCGCGCGCTTCACGGACGACCAGCGCGCCCGCTACCAGGCCTACGTCGACGGCGTGAACGCCTACATCGCCGCCGTCCGCGCCCGCCGCGCCTTCGCCCCCCGCGAGTACACCTTCGCCGCCCCGGTCTTCGGCGTCCGCCCGGCCGACCTGATGGCCGACTTCACGCTCGCCGACGTCGCCGCCCTCTCCGCCACGACCACCTACGAGCTGGGCTTCGAGACCACGGACCTCGGGCGCCAGCGCGGCCTCGAGCAGGTCCCCGGCCGCTTCGACGGCGAGCCCCTCGGCCCGCTCCGCCAGGCGGGCCTCGAGGACGCCTTCTTCCGCGTCACCAACTCCAACGGCGTCCGCTCCGCCGCCGGCTGGGGCCTCGCCACGGGCAGCGATCTGCCGCTCCTCGAGGGCCCGGGCGCTTCCCTCGTCGACCTCCGCTGGCGCCCGTCCCTGGCGGGGTTGGACCGCCTCCTCCAGCGCGCCGAGCGCATCCAGCGCCGGCTCGGTCGCACGCACGACGAGGGCTTCGGCTCGAACGCCTGGGCCGTGATGGGCTCGGCCACCACCGACGGCGCGGCGATCCTCGCCGGCGACGGCCACCTCCCCGGCTCGGTCCCGACGCTCTTCTACCGGGCCGGCGTCGACACGCGCCTGCTCGGCGAGGGCGACGAGGGCCTCCGCCAGGTCGGCCTCTTCTTCCCGGGCCTGCCCATCATGGCCGTCGGCACGAACGGGGACGTCGCCTGGAACCAGACCCAGTTCTTCGGCGACATCACCGACTGGTACGCCGAGGAGCTCCTCCTCGACGCGGACGGAGCCCCCCGCGCCACCCGCTTCCGGGGTGAGGAGCGCGCGCTCGTCGCCGTCGACGAGGTCTACGAGATCGCCGACGTGCCGGCGCTCGGGAGCGTCGGGCGGACCGAGACGCTGACGCGCTACGAGACCTTCGATGGGCGCCTGATCACGGCCATCGAAGGGCGCGAGGTCGCCGGCCCGGACGCGGCCGGCGAGGGCGAGACCGCCGTGAACCTCCTCGGCGACTGGGTCGTCCCCGAGGACACGGACGAGGACGGCGTCGTGCGCGCCTTCAGCTTCGACTACACGGCGCTCGACGGACCGAACCAGCCCGCCACGCTCGAGGCCTGGGGCCGGGCCGAGACCGTCGAGGAGATGCGCGAGGGGGCGACCGCCCTCGTCGCCTACTCGCAGAACGTCGTGGCCGCCGACGCCACCGGCTCCGTGCTCTACCTGCCCTACCAGGTCATGCCCTGCCGCGCGCACCTCGAGCGGGACGCGGACGGGCGCTGGGTCCCCGGCGCGCACCCCGGCTTCGTGCTCGACGGCACGCGCTTCGGCGGCTTCGCGCTCCCCCTCGACGCCGAGGGGCACGTCGACGAGGCCGCCGGCACCACGCCCGAGACCTGCGTCGTTCCCCTGGACGAGTACCCGGCCGCCCTCGATCCCGGGCAGGGCTTCGTGGTCTCGGCGAACAACGATCCGGGTGAGATGACGGCGGACAACGATCTCCAAGACGACCCCTGGTACATCGGCGGCCCCTGGCACGAGGACTTCCGGGCGGCGCGCATCTCCGAGGTGCTCCGCGCGGGCGCCGGGGCGCATGACGAGGACGCCATGGCCGCCCTCCAGGCGGACGTGCGCTCGCCCCTCGGGGCGCTGCTCGTGCCGCTCCTGCTCGAGGCGCTCGAGGCCGGCCGCGCCGCCTCCGAGGGGAGCCCGGCGCCCGGGACCGTGGAGGCCCGCCTGGCCGCGCTCTGGGCGGGCGAGGCCGAGGCCTTCGCCGACGTGGAGGCGCGCCTTCGCGCCTGGCGCGACGCCGGCTTCGTCGCGGCCTCCGGCGTCGAGACCTTCTACCACCCGAGCGTGAGCGACGAGGAGCGGGCGGACGCCGTCGCCACGACGCTCTTCAACGCCTGGCTCGGCCCCTTCGAGCGGCGCGTGCTCGGCGACGAGGGCTTCCCGCCGAGCACCTACACGCCCACGGGCTCCGGCGGGCGCATGCGCATCCTGACCCGCCTGGTGAACGGCCGCGGCGCGGACGACCCGCTGGGGCTGGCGTCCTTCCACGCGGCGACGGGCGAGAGCGCCTTCTTCGACGTGCGGGACACGGCGCCGATCGAGACCAGCCTCGAGGTCGCGCTCGAGGCCCTCGAGGACGCGCTCGCCTTCCTCCGCTCGGAGCCGACCGGGCCGGGCGCGGGCGGCTTCGGCACCGACGACGCGAGCGCGTGGATCTGGGGCCTCCGGCACACGACCCGCTTCGACGCGCTCATCGCCGACTTCCTCGAGGGCGACGAGAGCTTCGGCTTCCTCGTGGACGCCTTCTCCATCACCCCCGAGACGCTCCCCCTCGCCGAGGGGCTCGAGGAAGGCGATCCCCGCTTCGGCCTGCGCGGCTTCCCGCGGCCCGGCGACAACTTCGTCGTCGACGCGGCGAACAGCGGCTTCTCGGGCGAGCGCTTCACCTTCGGCTCCATCGCCGTCTTCCGCATGGTGGTCGCCCTCCGGGGCGAGGAGACGACGGGGCGCGACGTGCTCCCGGCGGGCCAGTCCGGCGACCCGGAGAGCCCGCACTTCGCCGATCAGGCCGTCCTCTGGCTCGGGAACGAGACGACGCCCATGCACC
>MDTG01018870.1_pt1 | contig 14300 bp, 16 predicted proteins | sample 811421 | NCBI WGS metagenome assembly MDTG01 (sample SAMN05326645, study PRJNA326480) | marine metagenome | isolation source: seawater | place: Pacific Ocean: South East | collected 2011
ATAAAAAAGGATATACTTATAAAATATCTGATTTAAAATTTAATAAGCACATAAAAGAGCTTATAGCATTTCTGAATAATCATAATGTTTTAGTTTTTGTTGCAACTAATCAGTCTGGAATTGCTAGAGGATATTTTACTGAGAACGAAATGAACGAATTTCATGACGAAATTCAACGACAACTTCATCTATTTGACGCTCATATTGATAAATTTTATTTCTGCCCTTTTCATAAAGATGGTATTGTTAGTAATTTTAAAAAAGAAAGTAATATGAGAAAACCAAATACTGGAATGCTTAAGAAAATTCAATCAGATTGGGATTTAAAAAAAAACAACATGTTGATGATTGGTGATAGTGATACAGATATTAAATGCGCGGAAAATTTTGGAATAAAATCTTTAAGATATAATGATTTGATTGGTTTTAAAGAGTTGGTTAAATTTATTAATAGTAATATACATATATAAATATGAAATTTGATAAGATATTTTTTCAGGAAAATGGATACCTTATTATTGAAAATGTATTTCAGAAAAAAGATTGTGATCATTTAGTGAAAACGGCAAACAATTTTGTAGTTAATAATGATTATACTCCATTAATGAATAAGCATAATGATTCAAATGAAATATTTAAATTTATTGCAAGTAAACGTTTAAAGTTAATAATTGAAGAATACTTTATAGGTAAAGCTTTAGGTCTTCAGACAGAATTTTTTTTTATGCCGCCTAGAACTCAAGGTTTTAGTGCGCATCAAGATAATACATTTGTTCATGCCAAGGGGCCAACCTTTATTTCTGCTTGGATAGCTTTAACGGATATTACCCCAGAAAATGGGGGGCTAATTATTTGGCCAAAAAGTCATATGGAAAAACAATTGAAATTTGAAGAAACAATGGAGAAAAAAATCGTAGATCAAGATCCAAATGCAAATAAAAGAAGATCAATAATACCAAAAAAATATAAAAAATTTTCGCCCTGCATCAAGAAGGGTGACGTTATACTTATTGATAAATGGCTTGTGCACGCATCTCATGCAAACTTAACAAAAAAATCTAGATACGTACTATTATGCACATATATAAGAGAAAATGCATATTATAGAAAAGGTAATTATGCAAATAGAGAGGCATTTGAATTAGATGAAAAAAATAAGTAACACCCCAAAAGGCCATATGGGGGCAACAATAAAATTTTCTACGTTGGATGAGAAGGAATTATTTTTAAAAGATTTTAAATCCGAAAGTCAAATTAATCGTATTTTTAATTCATGGTTTTACGAAAATGAATACAATACCAATAAATTTAATTTTAAAGAAGTTATTATAGATGAGTTGTTAGATAAAAAATTAGTTAGCGAGGAATCCTTTTATAATAATGGAGGTACATTAGAAAAGTTACATTTGAGCGTTAGTAAAGAGTTTAAAAATTTAGACGAGTCAGAGCAAAATAAAATGTCTAATAGCTTTTATGAAACTTCTAAGAGCTTAAAAATGCTATACAAAAATTTTATAGAAAAAATTATTTCACCTTTTTTTTCGGACGCAGTGTATTTTCAAACAGTTCCCACTTTTAGATTTCATTTTCCAAATCAGGAGGGATATAACTGGAAGGACAGATATCATACAGATATTATGCTTGGGCATCCACCATATGAAATAAATATATGGTTACCTTTCACGAAGACTTATGATTCAAATAGCATGAGAATTACTTCCTATGACGATAGTATGTCTTTTATGAAAAGCTGTGATTATGATTTTGAGGTATTTGCTGAGCGAGTTCAATATGATGCTAATTTCTCAGAAATGTTGAGAAAAAGCTCGAATCCTATTACTATGAATCATGGTAATTTCATTATGTTTGATCCGAGGTGTTTACATTGTACTCAAAATAATATGACTGAGAATACAAGGGTTAGTATGGATATTAGAATTATTACTGAAGAAGGGCTTAAAAAATATTCAAGGGAGTATAGAACAACAGGAAGAAAAAAAATGTTATTTACTCCTGGAAATTATTTCTCAAAAACACCAGTTTAATTTATGAAAATATTTGATAAAGAAAAAGCATATTATTTATACTTACTTATTAGGAAATCTGAAGAAAAAATAATAGATATTTATAATACCGACAAAATAAAAAGCCCAGTTCATTTATCTATTGGTCAAGAAGCAATTGCAGTTGGTGTGAGTATGGCGATTGATGAGTCTGATATAATTTTTAGTAATTATAGAGGACATGCTCATTACATTGCTAGAGAATCAAACCTTAGTAAAATGTGGGCAGAACTTTATGGAAAAAGTAGAGGTACAGCAAGAGGTAAAGGTGGCTCTATGCATTTAAATGACATTAGTAAAAACTTTATGCCGACCTCTGCAATAGTGGCATCATCAGTACCAGAGGCGGTTGGCTATGCTTTTGCATTAAAATATAAAAAGAAAGATAGTGTTGTTATTTGTTACCATGGTGATGGTGCAACAGACGAAGGTGTCTTTTGGGAATCTCTAAATTTTGCAAGCCTTCACAGTCTTCCGATAATATTTATTTGTGAAAATAACAGATACGCAATATATTCCCATCAAAAAGCAAGATCTATCAATGATCCAATTGTTTCAAGGGCAAACTCATTTGGCATTATCGCAAGACGTGTTTCAGGAAAAACAACAGAAGATTTTTTTAATGCTACATTAGATTGTGTTGAAAAAATAAAAAAAGTGCCAAAACCTTATCTGCTTGAATGTATGACGTCTCGATGGTGTGATCATGTAGGGATTACTATTCCAGAAATAAGTAATGAAGAAATTAATAATATTAAAAATGCAAAAGAACATGACGATCTTAAAAATCTAGAAAATCAATTAGATGCAAATATAGTTCTTGAAATTAATAGAAGAGTTGAAGAAAATATAAAAAAGGCAGTTGACTTTGCTGAGGCATCAGCATTTCCTAAAAATACTGAATTATATGATAATGTTTATAACTAATAATGAATGAGCAACCACAAAAAAAATTAATCAATTACGGCGATGCTATATACGAAGCAACTTTCCAAGAAATGGAAAAAGATGAAAATGTATTTGCCTATGGATTAGGCGTGGATGATCCGAAAGGACATTATGGTACAACCAAAAAACTTCATGAAAAATTTGGAAATAACAGAAGCTTTGATACACCACTCTCCGAAGATGGAATGACAGGTGTCGGAATTGGGGCAGCTATGGCTGGCCTTAGACCAATATTTATTCACCAACGAATGGATTTTCTCCTGCTATGCATGAATCAAATCATTAATATGGCTGCAAAAATGAGATACATTTCTTCTGGAGAACATAGTATTCCCATTGTAATTAGGGCTGCTATTGGGAGGAGCTGGGGGCAAGGCGCGCAACATAGTCAAGCATTCCATTCCTTTTTTATGCATGTTCCTGGATTAAAAGTCATTGCGCCAACAACACCACATGACGCTAAGGGTGGTCTGATTGCAAGCATTAGAGATAATAATCCTGTAATTTTTGTCGAACATAGAATGCTTTATAAAAATGCAGGATATGTTCCTTCTAGTACTTACGAAATAGAATTTGGCAAAGGTAGAGTATTAAAAGATGGTAATGATATAACTATTGTTGGAGTAAGTCATACAGTGGAAGATTCCTTGAGAGCTGCTGAATTGTTAAAAAGCGTAGGTGTTAATGCCGAAATAATTGACCCAATTAGCTTATCCCCAATAGATTATGAGCTGATAAGAAAATCAGTTGAAAAAACAAAAAAGCTTTTAGTGGTTGATAATGGCTGGACGACATGTGGTTTTTCTTCAGAAATCATTTCAGATATTGCCATAAACTGTGAAAGTATTTCATGTGAAAGGATAGGATTTTCTAATTGCCCGTGTCCTACAACACCTTCGCTAGAAGATTATTTTTATCCTAATCCAAGCTCAATAGCTAGATTAGCAAATAAAATGTGCGGTGGTGATAATGAATGGGTACCACCAGATATAGTTCAACATGAGATTCTCTCATTTAAAGGACCGTTTTAAATTCTTTTTAGTTTCATTCGTAATTTGATAATATAATAAAAAATAAAAAAATAGATAATTTAGGAAAATTTGTGAAAGCGTTTATTACTGGTATTACTGGAATGGTTGGCTCTCATCTAGCAGACTATTTGCTAGAAAAAACTGATTGGGAAATTCATGGATTAATTAGATGGAGAAGCCCAATTGATAATCTTGAAAAAATAATTCCATATATTAATCAAGGAAAAAGAGTTTTTTTACATTATGGTGATCTTAGAGATGCTCAATCAATTAACCACGTAGTTAAGGAAGTTAAACCAGACTATGTATTTCACCTCGCCGCTCAAAGCTACCCCTTAACAAGTTTTGATTCTCCTGTCGATACATATGATACAAATATATCTGGGACTTCAATATTATTAGAAGCACTAAAAAATTTCAGAAATGATGCGCTAATACATATATGTGCATCATCAGAAGTTTTTGGCAGAGTCCCAAAAGAAAAATTACCGATAAATGAAGAATGCAGTTTTCATCCAGCATCGCCCTATGCGATATCAAAAATTGGCACCGATTTAGTAGGTAGGTTTTATGCTGAAGCTTACAACATGAATGTTATGACTACTAGAATGTTTACGCATACTGGTCCTAGACGCGGAGATGTGTTTGCTGAGTCAACATTTGCAAAACAAATTGCAATGGCAGAATCGAATATTATCAAGCCAGTTATAAAAGTTGGCAATTTAGATTCCATGAGAACAATATCTGATGTTAGGGATGCTGTTAAAGCATACCATATGTTACTTACTGTGAATCCAATACCTGGAGAATATTATAATATTGGAGGTACATATTCATGCAAGGTTGGTGATATTTTGGAAGACTTAATTAATCTTTCTACAATAAAAGAAAAAATTAGTATCGAGGAAGATCCAAAAAGAATAAGACCGATTGATGCAGATCTTCAAATTCCAGATACCTCTAAGTTTTCAAATCATACTGGATGGAAACCAGAAATTTCTTATGAAAAAACGATATCAGACTTATTAAATTATTGGAGAAATAAAGTAGAGAAAGAGAATGGAGCTTTTTTAACTAGATAATGAAAATATCAGACAAATTAAAAAAAATTTATAATAATAAACCCTTTCTTGATCATAAAAGGGCAGTTCTTAGTGCTCCAATAAGACATATTTTTATGATATCAACAGTCGGTTTTATGAAGAAAAATAAGTCAAGTCATCTAAAAATTTTAGAAATAGGATCTTGGTTTGGTGCCTCTACATTATCATGGGCTCAAGGATTAGAGGAATATTATGATTCAATTGGAGAAATTCATTGTGTTGATGCATGGAAACCTTTCTTTGATATGAATCATCATAAAGATAAAGAGTATGTCGCAGAGATGGAACAACTCCTAGAAGATGATACTGTTTTTAAAATATTTATACATAATATTAATACAATAAAAAAATCAACAAAAATGAGTTTCTTTAGGCAATTTAGCGATGATTTCTTTAACTCAAAAAAAAATAAGAAGTACAATATTATTTTTATTGACGCCGACCATACATATAAATCGGTTTTAAATGATATTAAAAATTCCTTAGATTTAATAGAAGATGATGGGATTATATGTGGGGATGACTTAAATTTACAGTTTAATGAAGTTGATAAAGATTATGCAAAAATGCACCACAATAAAGATTTTATTCAAGATCCTAAAACAGGAAAAAATTTTCACCCTGGTGTGACAATTGCTGTAGATGAAATTTTCAATGAAGTAAATTCATGGGGAGGATTCTGGGCAGTTCAAAAAAAAAATGATATTTGGAAAAATATATCATTAAAAGACATACCTATCATTTATCCAAAGCATTTCAATGAGGAGCTTCTTTCAAAGGCAAAAGATCATTATATGGATATCAAAGAAAAAATTGCCTAAAATGAGTAAAAAAAAAATTTCTTTACATTTAAATTCAAACAAGCCTAAAGACTTTAATTATCTTGTGGAATCTGTCGTAAAAACATCTTTCGATATAAGCTCAATAGAGATAATTGTACACATTGATAAGGGTGATGAAAAAATGAAAGAGATAGTCAACCAAGTAAATATGAAGAATCAAAACTTAGTTAATGTCCTTGAAACAAATATTATTGACAGTTTTTCTGATGCTTGGAAAACCTTAAATTTATTACTAAAAAAAACCGCACCCAAAGTGAAAATAATTTCATGCATATCGGATGATTTGAGATTTGTGGTACCAGATTGGGATAAAAAACTATTATCATATGATAATTTATTTGAAGATAAAATTTATAGACTTCGTTGCTCAATGTATAAAAATCAAAAATATGTTGATATTTGGCAGTGCGGATATGCGCCTGATTCTTATGCTTTTTACTCAAAAAAATGGCTAGAGATTGTAAATCAATGGTGCCCATGCATTGGACCAGATTCTTTTCATGAATGCATATCTTATTATATGAGCAAGATATCAAAAAAATATGATAGAAATATTGTCGTAAAAAATGTCTCGTTTGATGGCCAAAGTGTTTCAACAGGAATTAGTTTAAGCACGAGGCTAAATAGAACTCGAATATATTACAAGGCTTTTTTCACATTGATGTCATGCAAAAACCAGAGATTAGCTCTTCAAAATGCAAAAAATATTATAACCAATCTCAAAAATTATGATAAAAATGATAATCTATCAAACTATAATATAAATTATATTAATCATAATCTTAACAACTTTAGAAAGAGGCTAAATTTTTTTAAAAATCGTGGTTCGCCAGATCACCCTATAAATAATATCCCAAAGAATATTATATTTATTGTTTGGTGCTATGTGAGTTTTCTCGATCATTTTATATGTAAAATAATCAAATATTTTTATAGGAAAGGAGTTCTTGAGAAAATTATAAAAAATAAAAAACAATACGAGAATTTTAAAAATATAATTAAGAATGAAGAAAGCAAAGCCTAAATTGTCAATTATAATACCATGTCTAAATGCTTCGCAGACAATTGGTAAAACTCTACAAAGTTTAAGGGAGCAAAATAATAAAAATTTTGAATGTATAGTAATGGATGGTAATTCAACAGATAGTACGCAAGAGATTGTTCAGCTTTATAAAGATATTGTCGATGTATTTGTTTCTGAAAATGATAAAAGCGGAGCAGATGCAGCAAACAAAGGTATAAAAATTTCAAATGGTGATTTTGTTATTTTTTTATATGCGGATGATTATTTAAAAGAAAACTTTGTAGATGAGATTATAAGTGCTATAAGAATTGATAAAAATGTTGACTACATATCATATGGCTTACAAATAGAAAATCTTGAAAACAAAAAAATTAAACTTCAAAGTTATAAAAAAAAAAATTTATTGTCAAATATCAAAAATGCTTGCTTTAAGCATGTATTAAATCACGCATATAATAAAAATTTATTTAATGATATTGGTAAATTAAAGCATCTTTATTTTGATAATGATATTTTTTACTCTAATGACCGTGAATTTTTAATAAGAATTTGTTTGCATAATAAAAGAAACCATGTGATAGAAAAAATACTGTATATTATGCAGAATCATGGTGATTCTTTTACCGGGAGTAGATCAAATATTATAAGAATAAGGTATGAGCATATCGGTATTGCTGATTATTATCTTGATCAGAAAAATTTGAACGAATTTCAAGCAAGAACATTAATGCTTTTCAAAGTTCATAATCTTGCGTTGCTTTTTATTTGGTATTTAATAACATTTGATTTAAAAAACTGTTTTAATATTTTTGTAAGAGGTTTTAAATGCTGTAAGGGACTTTGGTTATATTATATTTTTAGTAGACCACTTGCAGAAATAATATATAGATTCTCTGTATCAAAATTAATTTAATGTTTTATTGATTTTTTTGATTTATAATTCATTTTACCTTTAAAAATAATTATAAAAATTTAGGAGATAATTAATGATTATCACGAGAGCGCCTTTTAGAGTATCTTTTTTTGGCGGAGGAACGGACTATCCTGAATGGTTTAAAAAGAATGAAGGAGCTTTTATATCCTTAGCAATTGATAAATATGCATATATTACCTTAAGAGTTAAGCCTACATTTCTTGAAAAAAGGTTTAGGGTATCTTGGAGATTACAAGAAGACGTTTCAAAGATTTCGCAGATAAAACATCCGATTGTGAAACATAGTCTCCAAGCAAATAAATTTAATGAAGGTATTGATATAACATATCTTGGTGATTTGCCTGGAGGAACAGGAATGGGCTCAAGTTCATCATTTACTGTAGCTCTTAATCACGCGTTAATGATTGCAAAAGGTAAAAATCCCTCGCCATTCGATTTAGCGAAATTCTCATATTTTATAGAGAGAGATAAACTAAAGGAGATAATTGGAATACAAGATCAAATAGCTGCTTCTTATGGTGGATTTAATTTTGTTAAAATAAAAAAAGATGGTAATTTTACAATCAATAAAATAGCTTTGAGTAATAATTCAATGAAGGATTTTGAAGGCAGAATGTTTATTTTATATACTGGTATTTCAAGAAGAGCTTCATCAGTAGCAGAAAAACAGATAAAAGATATTCAAAAAAAAGAAAAAGTTATGACGGAAATGCAAAAGTTTGTTGAAGAGGGTTATAATTATATTATTAACAAAAAATTTGATGATTTTGGAAAACTATTACATGAAAATTGGCTATTAAAAAAGTCCATAAATAAGGTAATTACTAATACAAGAATTGATGAATTGTATGATTTTGGCATTAAAAATGGCGCAATCGGCGGAAAATTATTAGGCGCAGGTTCAGGTGGATTTTTACTTTTCTTTTGTAAGAATTATAAAGTAAGAGATAAACTTATTAAAAAATTTGGAAAAAATGAGGTATTACAAATTTCAGAGTCATTATCAGGTAGTGAGATTATTTTTAAGGAATAATATATGGGATTTTACAAAAATAAAAATGTTTTGGTAACTGGCGGAACAGGACTCATTGGTAGACCATTACTTGAAATGCTGGTTTCTCAGGGTGCAAATGTCACATGCGTATCCCTTGATAAGCCAAGTGATCTAGATAAAAGTATAAATTTTATTAAAACAGATTTAAGGAGCTTTGATAACTGTTTAAAAATTTGTAAGGGTCAAGAATATGTTTTTAATTTAGTTGGTGTTAAAGGATCACCAAAAATGTGTAAAGAAAAGCCCGCAAGTTTTTATGTTCCAACAATTATGTTTTCCATAAATATGATGGAAGCTGCAAGACAAGCAAAAGTCGAAAGATATCTTTTCACAAGTAGTATAGGAGTTTACCAACCTGCTGATATTTTTAATGAAGATGATGTTTGGTCAACGTTTCCATCAGAAAATGATAGGATACCTGGCTGGGCCAAAAGAGTAGGAGAGCTACAAGCCGAGGCTTATGAAATTCAATATAAATGGGAAAATATATCAATTGTTAGACCAGCAAATGTTTATGGGCCTTATGATAATTTTGACCCAGAAAATGCAATGGTGATTCCAAGTTTAATAAATAGAGCAATAAACGGAGAGAGACCACTAACTGTTTGGGGTAACGGAAGTCCAATTAGGGATTTTATACATTCAAAAGACGTTGCATCAGGCATGATGAAAGTAATGGAAATGGGATATAACAAACCTGTAAATCTTGGAAGTGGAAATGGTGTAACAATAAAGGAAATCGCTGAAACTATAGCAGAACTAATGCCTGATAAGTGTGAGATTATTTGGGATACATCAAAACCTTCTGGAGATAAAAAAAGAATAATGAATACATCAAGGGCTGAATCTATAGGAATTAAACCTAATGTTTCATTATATGAAGGTATAAAAAATACAATAGATTGGTATTGCAATAAAGGAGATACTTTACAAGTAAGATATAACGCATTTACTGACAAATCATACTTATAGAATAAAGGTCTAATATAATATATTATTAGCTTATTAATAGATATAACAAAATTAAAGAGGAAAACAATGCCTAAAAAAGCCTTAATTTTAACTTGGGAAAGTTACCAAGACCACGAAGTTGTATATCCATTTTATAGAGTACAAGAGGAGGGCTTCGAAGTTGATATCATGGCAAATAAACTCGGAAGAATTTTTGGTATTTTGGGAACATATAATGAGTGCACTAAGTCTGTGTTCGATTTAGACGACGAAAAACTATTTGACAAGCATATGGATGATTATGATTTACTTATAATACCTGGAGGAGTTAAGGCTTTAGAATATTTAAGACAACAATCAAATGCTCTTAAGTTTATTAAGGAGTGGGATAAAAAGAAAAAAACTATCGCATGTATTTGTCATGGAGCTCAACTATTGATTTCTTCAAAAATTACCTCAGGTAGAGATGTCTCTGGCTATTATAGTATCAAAGATGATATATCAAATTCAGGTGCAAATTATGTAGATGGTCCAGCAGTTATATCAAATAATTTAGTAACATGCCCGCATTACAAATGGATGGGCCAATGGATGCAGGCGGTTTTCGAAGTATACAAAAATGGAAATGGTTAATAATCAAGCAGAATATAAAAACGTTATAGTTGAAAAACCATGGGGCTATGAGTATTTAGCTTACGAAAACGAGTTTGTTGGCTTATGGTTCTTGCATATTGAAAAAGATCAGCAGACTTCTCTTCATTGTCATCCAAAAAAAGATACTGGATTAATAGTTTTAAACGGAACAGTAGACGTATCATTCTTGAATGATATTAATCGTTTAGTTGCGGGAAGAAAAATTATGATAAGAAAGGGACTTTTTCACTCGTCAAAAGCATTATCTGAAGGAGGAGCTAATATATTTGAAATAGAAACTCCAAAAATTAAACATGACTTAGTTAGACTTGATGACAAATATGGAAGGACAGCAAAGCCATATGAAGGTAAATCAAGTGAGAAAGAAAAAACTAGAGAATGTATTTTTTTCAAAGATCCTAAATTAAATAAGAGAGATACATACATTTTTTCTAATTGTAAGATTATTGTTCAGAGTATAACGGAAAAAGAAACTTTTTTAGAAATACCTGATTATGAAAACATTATGTTCCTTAATGGTGGTATTATGAGCGATCAAAAAGATATTCTTGTAGCAAGTCCTGGAAATGTAATAGCTTCTCACATAGTCAAAAGATTGCTTGCAACTTTTGATAAAGTCCACCCAGAAACTATCATAATGATAATTAAATCTTTGGATACAAAAGCATAATTTATCATGGATCAAGTAAGTTCTAACCATGTGCCTCCTGGCTTTGAAGATGAATTAAAAAATGTTGCAATAGATTTTGATGGAGTTATTCACGACTTTAGTAAAGGATATTATGATGGTACATGCTATGGAAAACCCTTGCCCGGTTCTATAGATGCTATAAAAAGCCTATCAAAAAAATATAATATTATAATATTTACTGCTAAAGCCAAAAAGAATCGACCTTTAGTAAACGGCAAAACAGGTGTGCAGCTTGTCAAGGCTTGGTTAGAAAAATATGGCTTAATAGATTATATAGATGAAATTACAAGTGAAAAACCAAGAGCCAAAATTTATATTGATGATAATGGTTATAGATTTGATAATTGGAAAAAAACATTAATTGATATTGAGGAAATTCTTTGAAAGATTTTAGGCTAGAAGTTTTTAAAAAAGCATCGCTATGTAGAAATTTTGAAAATATTTTATATGAGAAAGTTCAGGAAAGAATAATAAAATTTCCTGTATATTTGTCTGCTGGGCAAGAGTTTATTGCATCAACAATTTCCGAAAAAATGTCTGAGTTAAAAGTTGACCCAGATATTTTTATTCAACACAGAGGTCATTCTACATATCTTGCATTTGGAGGAGATATATTTCAATTAATAGACGAGATGTTAGGTAGAAAATCTGGTTGTGCTTACGGTATGGGTGGTTCGGCATCTATTCAATGTAAAGAAAAAAATATATATGGCCATGATGGCTTAATGGGTAACCAAGTTCCTATTGGTGTTGGAGCATGTTTTACTAGCAAAGAACCAACAATTATTTTTGTTGGTGATTCGGCAGCAGAAGAAGATTATTGTTTAAGTGCAATTGGCTGGGCGTCAACAAAAAAATTACCAATATTATTTGTTGTTGAAGATAACAATCTTTCAATTTTGACAGAAAAAAAAGTGAGGAGAAATTGGGAAATGCATGATGTTGCTAATAGTATGCATATAAATAGTTATAATATTTCCGATGATCCTGAGGATATTTATAGTCATCTCGAGGATGTTTTTAATGGCCCATTATTGTTAAACATAAATACTGTAAGAAAATACTGGCATGCCGGCGCAGGAGTAGATGGTGATAATTTTGATAGGTATGAAAAAGAGCTTAATCATTTTGGTAATATTGGCAAAGAAATTGATAGTAATAATAAAGAATTGGTACTTGAGGCATGGAAAAAACAGTTAGAGAAACCATAAAAGATTTGGTAAGAGACCATCTTTTGAAGAAAAATAGCTTGTGTTTCGGCCAATGTTTGACTGCAGTTGGCTGGGTCGGTGGAACTTTGCCTGAGTTGTATGAGGAAGACGGAATGGTCGAGGTTACTACTGCGGATGTTGCAAATGGAGGATTTGTTGTTGGCGCAGCTTTAAAGGGAATAAGACCAATCTATGTTGTAAGATATCAAGGATTTCAATGGTATAATGCGCCTATCATTATAAATTATGCATGCAAAAGTAAAGAAATTTGGGGGATCCCATGCCCAATATTTGTTAGAAGCATCGCAATGGAGGGTGCGATCGGCCCAGTTGCGGGATCATCTCATCATTCTTTATTCCATAGGATGCCTGGAAATAAAGTTATCTCACCAATGACACCAAATGAATATAAACTCGCTTATAGTGAGTTTATGAAAGATGATGATGTATATTATGTTTCAGAACACAGAAGAAGCTATGATAACCATAGTGAATTAAAAAATGTAATTGAAAATTCCGCTGACTTTACACTTTTTCCAATCTCAATAACACGTTTTGATGCTGAAAAAGCAAGAATAATTCTTAAAGATCAAGGTTATAAGATTAATATAATTCATCAGTTATGGATAAAGCCATTTATTTTTAAAGAAGAATGGAAAGATGCTCTGAAAAATAGTAAGTATGGTGGTATGGTTCTTGATGATGATTACGAAGAGGGTGTAGCAAGTAGTATTGCACATGCGATGATGATCCAGTCATATAAAAAAGTTTATACTATGTGTTTAGAACATAGAACAGCTGGATTCCACCCAGATGTTGATAACCTTCCACCCTCACCAGAAAAAATCGCAGAAAAAGTAAAGTCAATTATTGAAAGTAAAAAATGAATTTTAAAAATAAAATTATAAATTTGTATAGAATATATTATGTCTTTGAGTAAGGTATTGATAACCGGATCAGGAAGTGGTTTAGGAAAACATTTGGCAAAACTTTTTTCAAAGAAAGGTCATGAAATAATTCTTCATGGAAGGAACGAAGAAAATCTTTTACTTACTCAGAAAGAAATTAGAAAAGATGGTGTAAAATCAAAATACATAGTTGCAGATCTAAGTATTGAAGATGATATAATAAATTTATGCGAAGAAGCTAAAAAAGAAAACATAAAAATATTAATTAATAATGCAGGCATAACGTGTCCAAATTTAGAGTTTAAGAAAATATCCTTTGAAATAATAGAAAATATGATCAAGGTTAACACTATAGCGCCAATTAAAATAATAAATTTTCTCAACCCAATTTTAAAATATGTTATTAATATTAATTCTATGGTTGGCATGGAGGCAAAAAAAAATAGAACACTTTATGCTGCTAGCAAATGGGGTCTAAGAGGTTTCTCAGAAAGTCTTAAAAAGGAAGAATGCTCTTTCAATATATTAGATGTATATCCAACAAATATAAAAACTTGGCCAGAAAGAGAAAATGCAATGGAAGTCGATTACGTAGTAAATTATATATACGACTCTATGCTTAAAAACAAATCTGAAATTATATTAGATGGAAGGAAATAATATGTTTGCTAAAGAAAATTTTTATACAAACGGTTTTTTTATAATTGATGACTTTTTAAAAAAAGATGTATCAAAAATGTTACTCCAAAGATTTAAAGACATCAATCAATGGGACAGAGTTGATCAAATTAGAGATCATTACCAAAAAGGTGGTCCTTTTGAGATGACATCGCCATATTTTCCAAAACATGACGAAGAATATTATCTCCAGGGGTGGAGAGCAAAG
>MDTG01361267.1_pt1 | contig 14298 bp, 9 predicted proteins | sample 811421 | NCBI WGS metagenome assembly MDTG01 (sample SAMN05326645, study PRJNA326480) | marine metagenome | isolation source: seawater | place: Pacific Ocean: South East | collected 2011
ACCACCCGCGTCGCGCCCTCCTGGTAGCTGGTGCCGACCCGGGGCAGGAGATCGACCACCACGGCGACGCAGACGACCGAAAGCAGCGTGGCGACGCTCGAGAGGATTCTGGTGTCGATCAGGTCCTGGATCCTCAGACGCTTCGATCGCTTGAACAGCCGGATCCCCACCAGCGGACGGATGACGAGGAATCGAAACACGAGATGCAGGATCCAGAGGAGCAGCACGAGCCCCAGCGAGACCACGAGGACGTAGGCCAGCGGAGTCGGTTCCAGCGGCTTGAGCCAGCTGCCGAGCGTCTCCGAGATCACCTCGGAGGATTCCCCCACCGCGGTGTTGATCTTGGCCGACACCGCCTTCTCGTCCGTGATCTTCATGCTGCCTCCGTTCATCCGAGGTATCCGGGAGAGAAGGTACCGACTCGGACGGGTCTCGTCGGCCGCCGGGGGCGGGAACCGCACCCGACCACCGAACTTCGCCGAAAGCCGGCCACCGGGCCGACCGGTCGCGCCCGAACCTCGATCCCCGGACCGACTCGGTCGTCACCAGCAGGTCCATCACGCAGCCCTGATCGTGCTGGTGGCCGGCCCGACGCTGCAGGCCTCCCGGCCGGGGACCGGTCCTGCCCGAAGAGGACCCGGCCAACGACGGGATCCTCGTCGGATGGACTTCGGTCGCCTCCCACGCCGTCCGTGGCGACGTCCTGACCACATCCGCGCCGGACGCCCGAGGTTTCGACGGGACCCCGGCGATCGCGGTCTCCGGGAAGCGGCATCCCGCACGCGGATCGTCGCCGCCTCGCCATCCGACCGGAATGCACCCCGCTGCGGATCGAACGGCGGTCGACTCGGGGTCCGACCGGTGGACGAGGGATTTCGCGGGTCTCCACCTCGCGAGGCCTCGACACCGGCCGAGCCGCACCGATCAGCCCGCCTCCGCGGACGACGTGCGCGATCGCTCGAGCCGGCCGCGAAGTCGACGTCGCAGGACGGTCGCCAGGCTCCCGGGATCGAGGAAGGACGCCGGTGGACGGAAATAGACCTCGACCTCCGCACCTTCGGTCGCCTCGACGGTCCCGCCGGCTCCGTCGGGCGCGATCATCCGCACCGAGCCCTGGACGCCGTCGAGCGCCGCCTGCAGCTCCGCGGGAGCGGTGGTGTTGAAGATCACGTCACGATCCTTCACGAAGAGCGACTTCACCCCGAGCAGCGCCGCCGCCAGTCGGATCTCCGCGACCTCGACGTGCCGGCGGGTCGCGGTCGGGATCTCGCCGTAGGCGTTCTCGAGGTCCCGCACGACGCCGTCGAGCGATTCGAGGCGATCCGCCTCTCCGATCTTCCGATAGGCCTCCATCCTTCGCTGGTCGTTCGGAATGTATCCCTTGGGAATGGAGCCCTCGAGGCCGATGTCGATCGTGGTGTCCCCGGCCACGACGCGACGATCCTGCTTGATGTCGCGGACCGCGTCCTCCAGCATGCGGCAGTACATGTCGTATCCGACCGAGGCGATGTGCCCGCTCTGCTCCGCGCCGAGCAGGTTTCCGGCGCCGCGAATCTCGAGATCGCGCATCGCGATCCGGAACCCGGCACCGAGCATCGAATAGTCCTCGATCGCCTTCAGGCGACGAAGCGCATCCTCCGTCATCCGACGCTCCGCGGGGAGCAGCAGGTAGCAGTAGGCACGATGCCGGCTTCTACCCACCCGACCACGGAGCTGATGCAGCTGGGCCAGCCCGAACTTGTTGGCGTCGTGGACGAACATGGTGTTCGCGCTGGGGATGTCCATCCCACTCTCGATGATCGTGGTGCTCACCAGGATGTCCGCCTCGCGGCGGATGAACGCGAGCATCACCTTCTCGAGTTCGCCGTCCGTCATCTGCCCGTGACCGACGAGGATCCTCGCGTCGGGCGCGAGCCTGCGGACCTCGTCCGCGAAGGACTCGATGTCGTGCACCCGATTGTGGACGAAGAAGATCTGACCCTCCCGGGCGAGTTCGCGACGAATCGCCTGGGCGAGCCGCCGATCGTTCCAGGGAATCACCTCGGTCACGATCGCCCGCCGGTCGAGCGGCGGCGTGGTGAGGCTGGAGATGTCCCGCAGCCCGAGCATCGCCATGTGCAGCGTCCGCGGGATCGGGGTCGCACTGAGGGTGAGAACGTCGGCCACGGTCCGAGCCGCGAGCAGCCGCTGCTTGTGCTCGACGCCGAACCGCTGTTCCTCGTCGATCACGATCAGGCCGAGATCCTTGAACCAGACGTCCTTCGAAAGAAGGCGATGCGTCCCGATCACGACGTCGATCCTCCCCGCCTTCAGCTCGGCGAGCAGTTTCTTCTCCTCGGCGCCGCTCTTGAACCGGCTGATCGACTCGATCCGGAACGGGTAGGCCTTGAACCGACTCCGGAAGGTGCGCTCGTGCTGCTCCGCGAGCACGGTGGTCGGCACCAGCACCGCGACCTGCTTCCCGAACTCCGCCGCCTTGAACGCGGCGCGGATCGCGACCTCGGTCTTGCCGAAGCCGACGTCACCGCAGATCAGGCGGTCCATCGGCATGCTCGAAGCCATGTCCCGCTTGATCGCGGCGATCGCGGTGACCTGGTCCTCGGTCTCCTCGTAGGGGAATTCCGCTTCGAACTCGCGCTGCCAGTCGGTGTCCGCCGGGAACCGGATTCCAGGTGTCGCGGACCGCGCCGCCTGCACCCGCAGCATCTCCCCCGCGAGGTCGCGGACCGCATCCTCGACCTGCGCCATCTGACGCTTCCATCGCTTCCCCCCGAGCAGGGACAGCGGTGGCGCGGTCGCGCTCCCGGCCCCGATGTACTTCTGCACGAGCTCGATCCGGCTCAGCGGGACGTGGAGATGGGATCCCCCGTCGAACTCGAGCGTCACCACCTCCTGATCGGGCTGGTCCTTCTTCGGGAGGCTTCCGAGTCCGACGAACCGGGCGATGCCGTGATCCCGGTGCACGACGAGGTCGCCGGGTTCGAATCGAAGGAAGTCCTGGCGGGCCGCCCCGGTCCGGATCCGGGTGCCGCGACGGCGGACGCCCCAGCGGTTCAGCAGCTCGTGGAACGGCACGACCGCGAGACCGCACGCGGCGTCGTCGTCCGCCGGCCAGCTGAATCCGCGATGCACGTGGCGACGCTCGATTCGGATGCGATCCGCTCCGGGGACCTCGTCCGCGCGTCGACGATCGATCAGCTCGGTCGCCCGGTCCCGTTCGCCGTCCGTGGAGCAGACCAGCGCGACGTCATGGTCCTCCGCGAGCCTCAGCAGTTCGTCGATCGCGCCCACGACCTCCTCGGGAAACGGCGGCAACGGCGACGGATCGAGATCCACCATGCGTTCGACGGCGCTGCTCGCGGAGAACTCGTTCACGTCGAGGATGCACCGCGCGTGGTCGCGAAGCGCCTTGAGCGTGGCGGGCGGCCCCTCGACGCCGCCCCCGTCCCGGACGCGTTCCCAGTAACCGCGTCCCTGCTCGACGATCTCGCCGAGTTCGGCGAGGATGACGGTGGTCGTCTTCGGCAGGAAACCGATCAGGGGGACCGTTCCCTCGCCGAGCAGTCCCTCGGTGCGACCGATCAGCTGGATCGAATCGACCCGACGATCGATGGCCTGCGATCCGGGATCGATCTCGTTGATCCGTTCGATCTCGTCCCCGAAGAGATCGAGGCGGACCGGCAGGTCGCCGCCCGGCGGGAAGAGATCGAGCAGTCCGCCGCGAACCGCGAATTCGCCCGGTGTCTCAACGACATCGGTCCGCGCCCACCCCGCTTCGGTCAACCACGCCGAGAATTCGGCGAGGTCGAGGGACTCCCCCGCTCGAATGATTCGCAGGCGATCCGGCAGATCCACCGCGTCGGGAACCCCCTGCATGAGTCCCGGGAAGGGTGCGACGATGATGGCGGGCGGCTGCTCCTCGATCACCCGGCGAAGCAGGCCGAGCCGTGCGCCCACCAGGTCGAGCGAGGCGTCGCTCTCGCCCGGCATCACTTCGAGGGCCGGAAAGGCCGCGGCCTCGAGTCCGAGATCGAGCAGTTCGTCGACCGCCTCGTCGGCGTCGTCGAGGTGTGGAACGACCAGCAGCACCGGCCCCGGCGACGAACGGGCGACGATCCCCGCCAGAAGGGTGGTGCTGCTTCCCGCCGCCCCGCGGGCCGACACGTCGCCGCCGAGACCGATGAGGTCGCGGAGCGCCGCGACGGAAGGTGCGGCCGCCATTCGATCGAACCACCACGCGTCGGCGATCACTCGAGCGTCATCGCCCACGGGCTTCCCCCTTCCGGTCGGTCGAGGGATGCACGAGCCGCGGAGCCGCGCGACGCGCCGTCACCGGACCGATCCCGGAGACCGCCTCGAGATCCCACGGACCGCCCCCGTCGAAGCCGCCCGCGCGTCGATGCCGGTCGAGCCGACGCCCGGTCGCGGGTCCGATGCCGGGGACGAGCGTCCACGTCGCGGCGGATGCCGTCCTCGGGTCGATCCGATAGACGCCGGTCCGATCGTCGAGGGGCTCGGTCATGCGGGCACCATCGAACGTCGGATGTCGCAGTGAAAGCGAGAGCACGGCCGCAAGTCCGAGCAGGGACAGGAAACGAGCGGCGGAGTTGGCGTCTTTGCGGGCCTGGACGTCGATGCCGTCCCGATCATTCATCGGAGCGATCCGCATCGGAGCGACCCGACGAATCGCCGGCGGGTGCGGGCGGATTGACGCCGGGGGGAACCCATGGACCGAGCGGTCGGCGAAGCCGCCGACGCATCGAGACGAGCCGGGCGAACGCGGGACGCGGGGTACCGTCCTCCTCGACGATGCCGAATCCGGACTCGCCACCCGGATCCGGCGTGGCGTTGTCGGTGTGGGCCGACCAGCAGATCGCCTCCACGTACGGCTTCGAAAGCGCCATCGGGATCACCTTCGCCGCCCACGACGCCTGACGTTCGGGTGTCCACGCCTCGCCCCACCGACCGGCACCCTCGCCGAGGTCCCGGCATGGCGCGCCGCACGCGGAGAGGAGCAGCGGATGCTCGTCACCGAAGAATCGATCGAGGGAATCACTCAGCGTCATCAGGTCGCGGCTCCGGGTGCCGGGTTCGGTGCCGCCCACGATCAGGCGGGCGCCGATGCTGTCGAATCGAAGCCCTTCCGCCCCGAGCCGCTCCAGGAACTCGAATGCGCCGATCGAACCGCTCACCCGCGCGGTGGTGTCGCCGAAGAGGTCGTGGACCTCGATCATCCGCCGTGCGGTGCGCTTGTGCCGTCGGATGAGCAGTTCGGCCGTGCGGATCGCGTCGATGACCTCGGTGATCGGTCGCGGTCCTCCGCGGCAGAGGTGCAGCCCCGCGGAGATCTTCCACATCGCGACGTGCTTGATGTAGCGGGTGACGACCTGCTCGAGGTAGTCGTAGAGCGGATCCCGAAGCGAGGCGTAGTCGAAACGGTAGGGCTCGGCCCAGTCCGGAAGCGCGCCGGGGGCGAAATCGACGAGGGGACCGGCGATGATCGGCTTGCCGGTCTCGTGGGCCCAGCCGAGCCAGCGGTCGAGGGCCGAGAAGTCGTACTTCCCGCGTTTCACCTCGATCTCCCGCCACCGCATCGGCACGGTCACGAGGTCGAACGCCTCCAGCGTCGGCCCGATGAGACCGGGGTCGGTCCGGGGATCGATGATCGTGCCGAGCGTGGTCGAGGAAGCGGTCTTCTTCCCGTAACGCCGGTGGAGCAGGATGTCGGCGTGCGCCATCGCGAGTTCGTCGGTGGCCTGCATCCCGAGGTCGATCGCGCTCGCGGCGAGCAGTCCCTCCGCGTCGAGATCGGGGGCGACGAGCGCATCGGTGAAGGCGTCCCGGGCCCGCTCGAAGTGCTCGGCCGCGAACGGCGCGAAGCCCGGGTTGAACATCAACCAGTCCTCGCACTTGTGGATGTAGGTCTTGATGCGATGCCGGGCGAGTTCGAGCGCGAGGTCGTAGGGCTTCTCCCGCGGCGGAAGCAGGCAGGTCTGGAGGATCAGGTCGCCCGCGCGTCCGATGTCGGCCTGGATGCGGAACGCGGCGTCGGGGACGTCCTTGGTGCGGATGTGGAACGTCCCGCCCTGATCGTCGGCCTGGAATCGGATGTCCGCCCGCATACTGGCATCCCCCGGACCGAGCATGCGTGCTCCCACCGGTGGACGACCGACGCGGATCCCCGTCCGCTCGTCAAGCTTGAATCGGAACTCCGCCACGCCGACTCCGTTCGAGGATGACGATGCGTCACCCGGGACCGCAGTGTACCGGACGGGACGACACCGCTCCGGAGACGGGCGAAATCCCCGATCGGGATGCGGCGTCGGTTCGACCCCGCGCGGCATCGGAGGCGTAGAATCGGGTCATGCAAGAGGCCACCGCTCCCGTCTTCTCCACCGACCTTCCGCTGCCCGACCGCCGGCAGGGGAAGGTCCGCGACGTCTACCGCGTGCCGGTCGACACCGATCCCGACCAGGTCCTGATCGTCGCCACCGACCGACTCAGCGCATTCGACGTGGTGCTTCCCACGCCGATTCCCGGCAAGGGGCGGCTGCTGACCGAGGTGAGCCTCGGCTGGTTCCAGTTCATCCGGGAACTCGAACTCGTGGGCGACCACCTGATCTCGACCGAACCGGCCGACGTCCCCGGACTCTCCCCCGCCGACCGCGAGATGCTGGAGGGCCGGATGATGCTCTGCCGGGCGGTCGAGGTGATCCCCATCGAATGCGTCGCCCGCGGCTACCTCGCCGGCAGCGGATGGATCGAGTACCAGCGGGACCACACGATCTGCGGGGTGCCGCTTCCCGAGGGACTCCAGCGCAGCGGACGTCTCCCGCAGCCGATCTTCACCCCCGCGACCAAGGCGACCGAAGGACACGACGAGAACATCGACTTCGCCCGTGCGAGCGACATCGCCGGGGAAGCCCTCATGAACCAGCTTCGCGACCTCACGCTCGCGATCTACGACGCCGCCTCGGACTTCGCGGCCGCCCGCGGCGTGATCCTCGCCGACACCAAGTTCGAGTTCGGCCACGCGATCGACTTCGACGGGGTCGGATCCGGCGAGCTGCTGATCTGCGACGAGGTCCTCACGCCGGATTCGAGCCGGTACTGGCCCGCGGAGACCTACGAGTCCGGTCGGGAACAGGACTCCTTCGACAAGCAGTTCGTCCGCAACCACCTCCTCGGACTCGTGGAACGTGGGGCGTGGCGGAAGGAACCGCCCGGCCCCGAGCTGCCCGCGGACATCGTCGATCGCACGATGGACCGGTACCGCGAGGCCGCGGACCGGCTCTTCGGTCGCGAATTCTGATTCGATCGCACCTCGCCGATGCCCGACGGTCCGCATCCGACCGGGTGGAGGAACGCCCCGCCTCGCGCACGGGCTGCGAAACGGGACGATCCGTGCCACCCCGGTCACATGCGCCGATTCGATCCGCCCGGAAGGGCTCGATGAAGCGACGGACGGGGTCGAGCGAGGAGAGACGCCCGCTGCGGCAGGATACGCGGCCGATCCGCGAAAGCCGCCCGTTTCCGGGAAGGAGTGGGTGTTCTCCCCACCTGACCGATCGCCGCGAGGACGTGTCGACGTCCCCGGACCCGAGCTTCGAACCGCGACACGCCGCGCCCGGTGGTCGTCGACCACGAGACCCGCGTACCGTCCGGCCCGGATTGGAATCCGACCGGTCCCGTTCAGCCCGCCTCGCGTTGCCCGAAACGCCTCCGAAGCTTGTCGAGGCCCCGGTGCTTCCAGTTGTTGATCGTGGTGACGCTCACCCCGAGGCTCCGCGCCGCCTCGGCATAGCTCCGGCCCTCGATCACCACCAGCCGGATCGCGTCGCGCTCGTCGACGGCGAGCGTCGTGAACGCCTCGTCGAGTTCCTGGAGTTCCGCGACGATCTCGACGCCCGATCGACAGCGTCGTTCCTGCTCGATCTCGGCGTGTCGACGGGCCCGTGGCGCCACCTGCTCCGCCAGGATCTCCCGGAGCCGGACCGACCGGGCGTAGCGGCGTCGGATGAGATTCTGCACCACGCGGAACAGGTAGCTGATCGACAGGTCGAGTTCCTCGAGCCGCGGGTGCTGCAGGAGTCGGGTGAACGTCTCCTGCACCGCGTCCTCGGCGGCCGATGCATCCACCGAGCGACGCGCGAACGCGTACAGGGCGTCGTGATGACGCTCGAAGAGTTCGAGCACGATCTCCGCCCGCGAGCGGAAGGAAGCACCCTCGGTCTTGCTCATGATTCGCTCACCTTCCCGGATCGCCCCTGGAACGAAGGGGCCTCACGACCACCGGAAAACGGGTCGCACCCCGCAGATCTACGCAATCGGGGCGGCGGTGCATGCACAAATCAGGAAAGTTTGCCGATTCGATCCAGCCTGCCGTGGGAGGGGGCCCGATCGCGGCCCGGAGGGTCGACCGGCGAACTCAGCGAGCGGCGGCGTCCACGGTGTTGCGAAGCAGCATCGCGACGGTCATCGGCCCGACCCCGCCGGGCACCGGGCTGAGGTGGCCCGCGACCGCGACGACCTCGTCGTGGTCGACGTCGCCGACGGTCCGTCGCTTCCCGTCCTCGCCGAGGATCCGGTTGATGCCGACGTCCACGACGATCGCACCCGGCTTGACCATGTCGGCGGTGATCAGACCGGGAACACCCGCGGCGCTGACCAGCACGTCGGCGGTCCGGGTCAGGCCGGCGAGATCCTCGGTGTGCTTGTTCGTCGAGATGACGGTCGCCTCGGCCCGCATCAGCAGCACCGCGATCGGCTTGCCCACGATGTTGCTCGCGCCGACGATGACGCAACGCTTGCCGCGGAGTTCGATCCCGGTGGACTCGATCATCTCCACCGAGGCGAGCGCCGTGCACGGCACGAGGCTCCGGCGGCCGTAGACGATGTTGCCGATGTTCGCGGGGTTCACGCCTTCGACGTCCTTGGTCTCGTCGATCAGCGCCTGGATCCGTTCCGCCTCCACGCCGTCGGGCAGCGGAAGGTGGACCATGACCGCCGTGACCTCCGGATCCGCGTTCAGACGTTCGACGAGGGCCTCGACCATCTCGAAGTCCGCCTCCGCGGGCAGCCGATGCAGGTGGTATTCGATCCCGACGGCCGCGCAGGTCTTCCGTTGGTTGTGGGCGTAGATGTCCGCCCCCCGGTCGCCTCCCGCCAGCACGGCGTCGAGCCGGACCGGTCGCTTCCCCTCCGCCACCCGCCGCGCGACGGTCCGACGCACCTGGAAGGCGAGGTGCTTGCCATCGATGGTGGTGGCGAAATCGGACGTTCGGGGCTCGGATCCGGCGCTCATCGCCTCAGGATACCGCTTCAAGGCCGACCGACCCGCAACCGAAGCGTCGTCCAGATCACCCGGGCCCTCCGAGCCTCGACTATCGTTCCCGACATGGTCATCGAACTCCACCGAACACCCGCCCTTCCCGTCCTCGCCGGGTGCCTGCTGGCGTCCATGCTCCTGGTCCCGCGGGCCGCGGCGCAGACGACGATCCCCGGTGCGTCGGCCGGCGGCGCCTCGTCGGCGGTCGATCGCCCGATGGCGCGTTCGAAGTACGCCCCGGATCCGGACACCGTGCCCGCACTCCGCATGATCGGTGAGATCGCTCCACCGCCACCCGCGGGAACGGTGATCGAAGGTGAGCCGGTCACCAGCTGGAACGCGGAAGGTCCGACGCTCCTCGTGTTCTGGTCCCCCTTCGTCGGCGGCCGCACCGGTGAGCATCTCATCCAGACCGCGAACGTCGAGGCCCAGATCGGCTCGGTCGACGCGATCTCGATCGCGACCGGGCCACGGGCGCGGGTCGAAGCGGTGCTCGACGCCCTGCCCGATCGAAATTCGGCCGGGCCCCGCACGATCCTCGACGAGACCGGCGCCTGGAAGACGACGATCCTCGACCGGACGGGCCAGACCAGTCTCCCCACGATCGTCGCGCTCGACGCGGAGGGCAGGTTCGTCTTCCACGGACCGATGGACACCTCGACGATGGCCCTCGCGAACATCGCGAGCGGAAAGTGGTCGGCCGAGGCCTACCGGGACAACGTCCTCGAGTACTTCGCCAGGCAGAACGCCTCGGTCGCGCTCGCCGAGATCAACGGCCGGGTCCGACGCGGCACCGCGACACCCGCGGAGGCGCTCGCCCTGACCGACGAACTCATCGCACTCGATCCGCGGAACGGCTCCCGACAGGTCGCGAAGTTCGACATCCTCATCACCAGCGCCGCGGATCCCGAGACCGGGTACGCCTACGGCCGGGAGATCGCCGACCGGTTCCCCGACAACTACCTGATCCTGAACGATCTCGCGTGGCACACCGTCAATCTCCCCGACGTGGGCGAACGCGACCTCGACTTCGCGATGGAGATGTCCCGGCGGGCGAACGACATCCAGGGCTACATGGACGACTCCACCCTCGACACCCTCGCCCGGGTGTGGTGGATGCGGGGCGATGCCGCGGAGGCGATTCGCTGGCAGCGTCGCGCCGTCGCCCGGGCGCTCGACACCTGGCATGGCGACGCGACCCGGGCGAACCTCGAGGCCTACACCGGCGGATACGTCCAGCCCGGACAGCTTCCCCCGCCCTACCGGTCCGAGCGACGCCCCTGAAACGCCCGGAGCCGGCACGAACCGGCCCCGCGGCCGCGCCGGGAGGATCGACGCTTCGATTTCGAATCTCGACACCGGCATTCGCGTCGCGGCCGGTACGATGTCCACATCGCGTCGGACGCGCCGTCCGCGACGCCTCGCCGGAGCATCGGTCCAACATGAAGCTGGTCACCACCATCGTCGCCATCGCCTGCCTCACCCTCGCCGCGGTCGCCATCGCCCAGCATGCGCCCGCGCTGATCGGCGAACAGAAGCCGAGCCGCCCGCTGGAAGTCGACGCGGCGGTCGCGATCCCCCAGCCGAACCCCGAAACCCGACCCGTCGACGAGCCCCGGACGCTCACCATCGGCGACCCGGCGCCCGGACCGAAGCTGGCGAGGATCTTCAAGGGCAACACCGAATTCGAGGGACCGACGCCCGGCAAGGTGACGGTCATGGAGTTCTGGGCGACCTGGTGCGGTCCCTGCAAGGCGGGCATGCCCCACCTCTCGGAGCTCCAGGAGAAGTACGCGTCCAGGGGCGTGGACATCGTCGGCGTGACCCGGGAGAAGCCGGAGGTCGTGGAGGCGTTCCTCGCGCAGGAGCAGTGGGACGGGAAGACCCGCTACACGATCGCCCTCGATCTCGAGGACGCGACCAGCAAGGCCTACATGACCGCCGCGAAGCGAAGCGGCATCCCCTGCGCCTTCGTGGTCGACGGCGAAGGTAAGGTCGCCTGGATCGGCCACCCGATGAGCATGGACGAACCGCTCGAGAAGATCGTCGCGGGCACCTGGGACCGGAAGGCGTTCGCGACCGAATACGAGAATTCCCAGAAGGTCGCACGGATGATGGCCGCGGTCCGGCAGGAGGCGAGGAACGCACAGCGATCCGGCGACTACCGGGGGATGATGAAGACGCTCGACTCGGCGATCGCCGAGATGCCCGAGGACGACGGCCTTCGAATGATGAAGTTCCAGACGATGATCGGCCCGATGGGCGACTCCGAAGGCTACGAAGTCGGATGGCGGCTGCTGAAGCGGAATCGCGACGACGCGCGAATGCTCAATTCCCTCGCCTGGTACACCCTCGACGACCCGGCGGTCGGCGAGCGGGACCTGCAGTTCGCGATGGCGGCCGCCAAGGCCGCGGACACCGCCGCCGGTGGCAACGATCCGGCGATCCTCGACACCCTCGCCCGGGCGTACTACGAACAGGGCGACCTCGACATGGCGATCAAGATCCAGCGCAAGGCCGTCGAGAAGTCGGACGGCGGCCCGACCGCCGAAGGCATCGCGGCCCAGCTCCAGAAGTATCGGGACGAGGCGTCGAGCGGCCGCAAGGCCGGCTGACCCGTCGCGGAGGAGCGGCCCCCGGGAACGAACCCGACCCGCGGGCGTTGCTCGTGCGATGCCCGCGGGTCGGGTTCGAATCCGTCTCGGGGGGCACGCCCGGACAGTCCCCGCCCACTACCATTCGAGCATGGCGGCTCGCGAACAACCCGTCCTCATCGTCGGCGGCGGCATCATCGGCCTGACGGCCGCCCGCGCGCTCCATCGCCGCGGGGTTCCATGCTCGATCCTCGACCAGGAACCGATCCGGGACGGCGCCAGCTGCGGGAACGCGGGTCTCATCGTCTACGGCCATCCCCCGCTCACCCGACCCGGCGTGAGCGTGCAGGGACTCAAGTGGATGTTCGACCCCGACAGCCCCCTCTACATCCGTCCCCGGCTCGACGGTGACCTCGCCCGCTGGCTCCTGACCTTCCATCGCCACTGCCGGAAGCCGCACTTCGAAGCCTGCCTCGCCCTTCTCGCGCACCTCGGCTGGGAGACCGCCCGGGCCTTCGACGAGATCCTCGAGGACCCGACCATCGACTGCGACTGGCGGCCGACCGGATGGCTCGACGTCTGCCTCGACCCCAAGAACCTCGACGAGGCCGAACGCGAGATCGATCATCTCGGGCCCCACGGCTACACCGCCGAGCGGCTGGACGGCGACGCGCTTCGTTCCTCGGATCCCGCGTTCGGCGAATCGGTGGCCGGGGCGATCCGCTGGAACCAGAGCGCGACCATGGATCCCACCGCGTTCATGGCCGGCCTTCGTCGTTCGCTGCTCGCCGCCGGCGTCACGATCCGGGAAGGCGCGGACGCGGGCGTCGAACGACTGCTCGTCGAGGACGATCGGGTCGTCGGCGTCGTCCTCGCGACGGGCGAGATCCTGCCCGCCGATCGCGTGGTGCTCGCCGCGGGCACCTGGTCCGGACCGCTCGCCGCGACCGCCGGCGTCGACGTGCCGATGCAGGCCGCACGCGGATATCACCGAGAACTCCAGGGACTCTCGAAGGTGCCGGCCGTCGGCGGCGTCTTCCGCGAGACCTTCATCGCCTTCACGCCGATGTTCGATCGGCTTCGGCTCGCCGGGACGCTGGAGATCACCGACCACGGGCGTCCGTGGACGCGCTCCCGACTCGAGAACCTCACCCAAGCGGCGGGTCCGTACCTCGCCGAACTCGACCGCGGGGAAGTCACGGCGGAATGGGCGGGCTACCGGCCGTGCACGCCCGACGGCATGCCGATGATCGGCGAGATCCCCTGGGCCCGCGGCCTGGTCATCGCGACCGGGCACGCGATGATGGGGATGACCCTCGGTCCGATCACCGGCCGACTGGTCTCGGAGATCGTCTGCGACGGCGCTCCGTCGATCGAGTCGCCGTTGCTCGATGCGGCCCGGTTCGGCCGGGTCGGCTGAGCGCTCGCCTCAGTCCTCGGGCCACAACCACGCGGCGCCGCGGACTCCGCTCGAGTCACCGTGGAGATGACGAAGGATCGGCGTCCCGCCGTCGGCACCGAAGATGCCGGCGTTCACCATCGGCGGGACCACGTGGTAGATCGATTCGAGGTTGCTCACTCCACCGCCGAGCACGATCGCGTCCGGATCGAGGACGTCGACGACGGTGACCAGGCTCTCGGCGAGCCGTTCGTGGAACCGATCGAGCACCGCGGAGGCCTCCGGGTCCACGTCGACGCGTCCCGCGATCTCGGCGAGGGTGCGGGTGGTGCCGGCGAGGCGCGCGTATTCGGCCTCGACCGCCGGCCCGCTCAGGTACTGCTCCAGGCAGTCCGTGCGACCGCAGTAGCAGTCTCTCGGGGCGACGTCGCGGACCCTCCGGTGTGGAAAGCCCATGTGTCCCCACTCGCCGCCCACCCCGTTCCGGCCTTCGTGGACCACGCCGTCGATGACCAGTCCCCCACCGACTCCCGTCCCGAGAATGACCCCGAAGACCAGACGATGTCCACGAGCGGCGCCGTCGACGGCCTCCGACAACGCGAAGCAGTTCGCGTCGTTCGCGGTGCGGAGCGGATGTCCGACCGCGGTCGCGAGCTCGGCCTGGAAGGGGCGCCCGTTCAGGCAGGTCGAATTGGAGTTTCGGTGCAGCCCGGTGCCGCGGTCCACCGATCCGGGCGTCCCGACCCCGACGGTGATCGTGCCGGACGGTCCGCCGGCCTCGACCGCGATCCGATCAACCAGCGTCGAGATCGCGGAAATCGTCTCGTCGTAGTCGCCCTGCGGGGTCGCGACGCGTTCGCGGACGACGATTTCACCCGCGACCAGCGCGATCGCTTCGATCTTGGTGCCCCCGAGGTCGACGCCGATCCGGATGCGGGCCATGTCAGTCAGCTCCCCCGCGCGCATCCGGTCCGCCC
>MDTG01226916.1_pt1 | contig 14297 bp, 3 predicted proteins | sample 811421 | NCBI WGS metagenome assembly MDTG01 (sample SAMN05326645, study PRJNA326480) | marine metagenome | isolation source: seawater | place: Pacific Ocean: South East | collected 2011
GCCGCGCCGGGCGGCGGCGCAACGACGTCGCGCAGCGCCGGCGGCGGCGCGCGCAGCTCCGCGGCGCCGCGCAGCCGCCGCACCACGCGCGGCGTCCCGGCGATGCACCGCTTCCGGTGCTGCGGCACGCCGTACTCGCCCATGCACAGCGACGGCACGAAGTCGACCGCGTCGGGCCGCAGCTGCCGCGCCATCGCGAGCGCGCCCGTCAGCTGCGCGTGCCCCACCTCCTCCATCGACCAGGTGGGCGGGTCAAGGCGAAGCACGAGCGCGAGGTACCAGAGCACGAGGCCCATGCCCTCCTCGGTCGACTTGCGGCCGCGCATCGCGGACGCGCACGAGATGCGCTGGCACGGCGGCGAGCCATGCAGGTGCCAGGCGCGCCCCGGGGGCACGTGCGCGCGGATGAGCCGCACCAGGTCGGCCTCGGAGCGCGGCCCCAGCACCATCTGGCACTGCGTGCACCGCGGGTGGTTGGCCTTGTGGATGCGCAGCAGCGCCATGTCGCAGTCGACCGCCAGCACCGTCTCGAGGCCCGCGCGCCGGCTGCCCTCGGCCCAGCCGCCGATGCCGCAGAAGAGCTCGACCACGAGCGGGCGGTTCCCCGTCGGCACGCGCGGCGCGCCGACGGGGCGCAGGAGGCGCAGCGGCGGGCGAGGCGCGGGGACGCCGAGGGTTTGCTCCAACGTGAGCTGCGCCCACTTGCGCTTCATTTGGAGGGGAAAACGTTTTAAGCGCGTAGCGCGGACCAGTAAGACTCTCTAGCGTTTTTTTTACATGCCTAACCTTCGCGCAACACGACTACACCTGGCTCTGACCGACAACAACCACCGCGGCTACTGATACTGCTAGGCACGCCTAACGACTAGGGGTCCCGCCTACGTGTCGCTTTTTTTGGGGTGCGACGGTGAGTGGGGGAGAGTGCGTAGCGAGAGGGTGTGGTGCGCCCGGCAAACGCGTGGCGCTCAGTGCAGCGTGAGGTAGCCCATCGGCTGCGCGAGCGGGTCGTGCGTGGTGTCCAGGGTGTACTCCTCGTACGTGCACACGTCCGCGTCGTCGACGTGAGCGGTGCGCGAGATGATGCGGGCGTCCTTGGCAAACCAGTCGGGCTTCTTCTTGAGCTGCGGCATGTTCCAGGGCACCTCGTTGACCTCCTTGCAGGCGAGGAGGCGCTCGAGGAAGATGGAGAGGTCGGTCACGTGGTTGGAGTGGTTGGCGCGCTGGGCTGTGTTCCACGCCAGAACGCGCAGCATGTGCTGCAGCGCCTGCTTGCGGCGCTCGGGGGTGTCGCCCAGCTGCTCGGTGAAGGCGGTGAGCTGCACGACCCAGTTCTCCTCGTTGGGGATCGGCACGAACTGGCCCGTGCAGATGAGGAAGCCGAGCGCCGCGCGCGCGCGCGACCACATCCGGTGGGCGTGCTCCTTGGCAAAGTTCACGCGCTGAGCCTCGGACATGCTCGCGTCGTGCCCGTTCCACTGCTTGTGCACCACGAGCTTCCAGACCAGGGCGAACCAGACCGGAAGCACGCGGCACACCAGGTCGGTGTACGGCGCAAGCTTGAGCGGGTCGTAGAAGGCGGGCTTGCCGTCCGACGCCTTGGTGCCGTCGCGCCTATACGTGGGCTGCTTCACCAGCGCATCCTTCTCCGGCTTGGTGCACTGGTCGATGAAGCCCTTGTTGGCGGCGGCCCGGTCGGTCATGTTGCCGGTGGCCTCCATGTTGAAGTGCGGGCGCACGGGCCACTGCGCCTCGGACTTGCCGATGCACCCGCGCCAGCCAAAGATGTCCTTGGCCACCTCGTGCGTGCCCTGCACGATGAGGTGCTCCGCGGCAAAGTCCCCGACGACGACATACTCGTCGTCGTCGTCGCCGTAATCCGACGCCCCGGTCGAGGAGCCGGCCCCCGGCGCGCGGAGGTCGCTCAGGTCGACGAGCTCGCCGCCGTTGCGCTTGTCGCCCTTGTCCAGCGTCTTGTTGAGCGACAGGTTGCGCAGCCCGACGCGCGACTTGCCGAGGAACTCGTCGACCGGCAGCCCGAAGGTCTTGGTCTGCTCCTCGGCGAACTGCACCAGCGCACCCATCATCTTGTCCGGCTGGCGCAGCTCGGCGTGCGCGGCGCCCTTCATGCACTTGACCATGAACTGCTCGATGAGGTAGTAGCACTTGACGCGGGCGAGCGTGTGGGGGTGCGTGAGGACGTCGATGGTGTAGCCGTCGAGGACGATCGACTGGAGGAGGTTCATGCTGCGGCCGAGCATCTGGTAGAGCACGTTGAGCTGCTTGAGCATCGCGTGGCAGAGCACCATCGACTTGGGAAGGTAGTGCACGCGCTGCTCAGAGTCGCCGTCGGCGAACCGGATGGTCAGGTCGCTGCACGAGAGCGTGGTCGCCGCCGCGAACATGTCGTACCCGACGTAGATCACCCGCATCGAGGGGATGAGGTGCGGGCAGCCCATCTCGGCAAACACCGCGTGCGCCTTGGCCAGCGCCGCGGGCGCGTCGGCGTGCGCGGTGAAGGGGCAGCACGCCCAGACGTACTCCTCCTCGGGCACGCCGTCGTCGTCCTCCTTCACCTCCTCCGAGCGCACGCGCATCACGAGGAAGAGCTTCACCTGGTCCGCCGGGTTGAAGGCGTGCTCGGCGTCGGGCGGGATGCCCGTCGAGCGCGCGATCCCCGCCACGCCCACCGAGGTGTACGACAGCACGGCGAGCGGCTGGCCCTGCGCCAGCGCCTCCTCGAGCGCGAGCTTGACGTAGCCGCCGAGGCCGCCCGCCAGGTCCGTCTTCGAGGCCTGCTGCGTGGCCGTGCAGGAGACGACGAGCGCCTTGCTCAGCCAGTGCTCCTCCACGTCGTCGGCGCGCCGCTTCTGCGCCTTCTCGAGCGGCGACGTCGCGATGAACGCCCGCGTGCGCGCCCCCAGCATCGCGGTGCCCGCCTCGTCGTGGAAGATGTGCAGGTTGCCCTGCGGCATCGAGGGGATGAACTTGGGCACCTCGTCCGGCTTGTAGTAGTCGGCGCGCGTCTTGGCCATCACCGCGTCCACCGCCAGCTGCTTCACCGCCACGGCCGAGTCGTGGCGCGCCTGCGCCGCCGTGATGTGCTCCAGCGTGCCGTCGTCGAGCGTCAGCGGCACCACCGCCTTGCTCTGCGCGGCCAGCAGCTTGGCCTTGGCGCTCTCCTCCTGCACGTAGCGGAAAGAGGGGCGCAGCTCCTTCATCTGCTCCAGCACGTTGCGGTATGTGAAGGCGAGCTTGTTGGCCGGGTCCTCCTCCGAGTACTTGACGTCGAAGCAGTGGTCGATGCCGATGTACTGCACGTTCTGTTCGGTCGGCTCGAGCGGCGGGATGAGCAGGCCCTCGGCGCACAGGTAGGCGACCATGTCGTGCGGCTCCTTGTGCAGCAGCGAGCCCCACAGCGAGTCGTCCTGCACCGTGGCGAGGAGCGTGGCGCCGACGAGGACCGTGCGGGTCTTGCTCAGCGAGTAGTACGGCCGCAGCAGCTCGATCGCGGGCGCTTTGGCGCCGACCTTGGGCACCTTCTTCACCAGCGTGTCCGCCTCGTCGTGGATCGAGATCACGGCGTACCCGTCCGCGAGGGCGGCGTCGACCCACGCGGTGAAGGCGTTGATGTCGTGGTCGCCGACGTCGTGCGAGTAGGTGAAGAGGTTGGCGTCGCGGAAGTCCTCAATGGCCTCCGCGGGGTTGGTGCCGTTGGCGAGCGAGGCGCCCTGGGTGGTCGCGAGGCGCGCGATGCCCGCCTCGATCCACCCCATCTTCTTGATCTTGCTGTTCAGCTCGTTGAGGGGGGAGATCTTGTTGGGGGCGACGCTGATGGCCACCTTGGCCTTCTTGATCAGCAGCGCCGCGCCGACGATGGTGAGCATGGGCACCGACTTGCTCTTGCGCGCTGGCGCCGCGACGAAGAGGGGCGGCAGGACGATGTCGCCCGCCGGGCACATGGTCTCGACGCTGGGGATGCGCCCCGGCGCCTGCTCGGCCGGGCGGCCCGCCGCCGCCAGCGCGTCGAGGTCCTCCTGGGTGGGCGACGCGCCAAAGGCGTGGAAGGCCTGCACTCCCTCCGGGCTGGAGGCCTCGTCGATCGCGTAGTTGAGGCGCGAGTAGCCCTCGTCGTTGCCGGACCATGCCGGCGCCTCGCGGTTGCGCTCCTCCGGATCGCGCGACGGCTCGCGCCCCTCGGCGATCTGCGACGCGTCGCCCGTGCGCGCCGTCACGTAATCGTAGAGAACCTGGATGATGGCGAGCATCTTGAGGGCCGCCTCGCGAACGTCGCCCTCGTCGTTGGCGGCGCGCGCGAGCGCGCCGACCGGGTCGGCGCGCTGGAAGGCGGTGAGGTTGAGGGTGCCGTCCTGGCGACGGCGGACCCACTCCTGCGAGAGGAGCAGGCCCTGCAGCATGCCCAGCGTCTTGACCAGCAGCTGGAGCGTGGGGGGGGTGGAGATGGTGTAGGCGCCGAGGGCGACCGAGTTCTTGATCAGGGTCCGCTCAGCGATACGGCCATCGGCCTGCGTGAGGCGGGCGTTGCGGAGCGCCAACTCGCGGTCCTCCTTGGCGCGCTTGTTGGCCTTCATCTTCTCCTCGACCTCGCGCTTGATGCGCTCGCGTGCGCTCATCGGCGCGCTTGACGTGTCGACTCCCGTGACGGGAGCGGTGGTGGTGTCGTTGGACGTGGACGCCATGGGTTCGCTTTTCTCGCTCGTGGGTTCGTCTCGTGGGTGTTCGGCGTCTCACTTCATCAGGAAAAGCGAGCACGGTGCCATTACGAAAGCGAGCGGGTACAACTTGTGGCGTTGGCACCCCATCGTGGCATCGTTTCGCGCCCGCTGCCTAGCGCAAGTTGCGCATGAAGGCGAGCGCGTTGCCACAAGACGTGCCACGGGTTTTTCACCCCCTCGTGGCACGCCATGGCGCTCGCTTTTCTGATGAGGTGGGCGCCTTTGTGAAACCGGTGCACCGATCTGCGAACGCACGCACAACGCTACCGCAAGAACCCATGACCGTGACGATCAACGAGCCCGTGATGGACGGTGCGTGGCCTCTCCCTCCTGCTCCTCGCCACCAGCACCGATGCCCCGTCCCCTGGGCCTCGTCGCACGCCCCGCAGCTTGGCCCTCCACGGCCCACGCAACGCCGTGCAAGACTGACCCGCGTCACCCCTCACCCCACCCCCTTCACCCTTCCCTCCCCTCTGCTGCGCAGTTTCCATCAACCAAGACCTGACGATTGACGAGTACACGTGCGCGAGCCTGGCTCGCATCGAGACCATGTTCGCGCAAGACGAGAAGTGCACCATTGCGCGTCCCTTCATTGGACGCGCTTGCATGAAGGACCACACCAACAAGACTCGCCCGCTCCTGTTTCACGAGATGTTCATGGAGGCCATGTCCGCGCTCCAGCACGCCGCCGCTCCCGAGGCGATGACTGACAACAAGAAGAAGAAGATGGCGCGCAAGTACGAGCGCACCACGGTGACGCGTGCTCTCGAGTACGAGCGTCTCTTCACCCACCTCGCGACCAAGCTTCTCACCCCCCGGCTCGAGGAGTACAAGGCCAAGACCTCTGCCGACGAGCAGAAGAAGACGATCGCGGAGTGCGACGACTGCATCCGTGACAACGAGGACTCGTGCGCCCGCATCAAGAAGGCCGTCAGCGCGGCTGAGCGCTTCGCGTCCAAGGCGGAGCGCAAGGCGGCGGCGCTCGAGGCACGCGCGCGGGGCGCCGCTGGCCGGGCCGACAAGCACGAGGCGCTGGCCCACGCCGCCATCGCCAAGACGGCGACGCTCGAGGAGGCGGCGGCGAAGCCCTCGCGCACGTGGGTCGAGTGCGTGCGCAACATCCCGCGCCACGTGCGCGCGCTCGCGCTCGAGCGCCTGCGCGGCGCGTGCAGGTCGGAGACCAAGGCGTGCAACCTGTCCGCCTTCAAGATGTCGCAGGCGGCGGCGGCGCGCAAGAAGGCGGCGGCGGCGACGACCGCGGCCGAGCTGGCGCGCACCATCGTGACGGCGGAGAAGGAGATGGCGCTGGACAAGTGCGCGGAGCTCGAGCGCGAGAACGACGCGGTGCGGGCCTTCTCCGCCGAGGCCGCGAAGACCGCCCCCAAGGACATCCCCGACCTCATCGCGCGCCACCCGGCACAGCTCTTTGTGCTCAAGGCGGGGCCCGACGGCGTGGGCAACTCCACGGTGGCGCTCGCGGTGCCGGGCAAGTCGCGCGTCGCCGACCTCAAGGCCATCTACGAGGAGAAGGAGGGCGTCCCCGTCTGCAAGCAGCGCTTCATCTTTGGCGGCAAGGAGCTCGAGGACGACGTGCCGCTAGTCAACTACGGCATCCGGGCCGGGTCCACTCTGCAGTTTGCGATGCGGCTCCCCGGCGGCATGGCGCCGACCCCCGGCGCGGCGGGCTCCTCGAGCGGCGCCGGCTCCTCCAACGACCCGGACGACGACGATCGCGAGGCGCTGCTGCGGGCGCGCGAGGACAAGAAGCGGCACAAGATCATGAGCGCGGAGGCGCTCATGGCCACCACGCTGCTCTCGGACGTCGGTCGCCAGCAGTACCGGGAGACGCTCAAGGGCCAGTGGGCCGAGGCGCGCGAGTTTGCGGTCGCCGCACCGAATCTGCAGAGCGTGAAGGCGGTGCTCGAGCGGCTGCGCAACAACCTCCTCGCTTGCGACGAGCTGCGCGACCGAGACACGGGCGAGCTCAAGCGCGCGCTGCTCATGCGCGCCTGCCCTGTCAGCGCGCTGGCGCGCAACCCCGAAACCGGGGAGCCCGACGCGGAGGAGGCGGCCAAGTGCATTCTCCCCGCGCTCCAGGCTTGCTATGACTACGTCATGACCATGACCGGCAGCGAGGGCGTGGTCGCCGCCGGGCGCAGCCACAACCCGTTTGACCTCGCGGTGCAGGCGCCGGAGCACCCGCCGACGCCGGGGCAGCCGCTGCGCAGCGGGTACAACCCATTCAAGGACTCCATCACGGACGCCTTCGATGAGCGGGGGGAGCTCTATCCCTGGGCCGCACAGCAGGTGGCGCTGCCGGGCGGGGGGAGCGAGCCGCGCATTGCGGACGCAGCGCGCGTGCTGCCGTGCGGCGACATCACGGCGCCGCCGATCTTCTTTTGGGGGCGCGCACGCGAGTCCAAGTCGCAGCTGATCATCGGCATGATCGGGCTGCTGCTGCGCATCCCCAACGTGAAGATCTGCTGCAGCGTCGCGCCCAACAAGGACGCTGTCCTGCGGGAGCTCAAGGACAAGGTGGACATGGCGGGATGGGAGGCCATGGGCATGGGCAAGGTGGCCACCACTGCCGACTACAAGGAGGGCTCGTCCGTGCAGATCGACGACGCCACGATCGACAAGTGGGCGCGCGAGGCCGACGTCTTCCTCTACTCGCACGACGTGGTGAACGACGTGAAGGCCTTCGACACGCTGATCAAGCGCTGGTCGAACGAGGGCTACGCTGTCATCTCGATCCACGACGAGGCCGACACGCTGATCAAGGCGATGCGCGAGAGCGACGAGGATGACCCCGAGAAGGACAACATCCTGCAGATCATCCGCGAGTCCTACTCCCTCAAGTACACGCGCACCATCCTGGTGGGCGCGACGCTGGCCGCCACCCTGAACGAGCCCTCGCTCTGGGGGTCCCTGCTCATGGGCAACGCCGCGTCGCGGCACGTGCGTGTCCAGGCCAAGGAGCTGCTGATGACCATCCCGCCCGTCGAGCCCGCCCGCCAGTACATGGAGTACATCGGCCTTGACAAGACCTACGATCGGGGCTACGACCGGCAAGGCGCCGGGTCCGATCGCAACGCCTTCACCTGGAGCAACATCGAGCAGACCCTGCTCGATAACCGGCCGTCGTTTCTTGCGGCGATGCGCGAGAAGGCTGCGCGGCGGCTGCGGGCAGTGGAGGCGCTGGTGGGCGAGAACGGGCTTGTGACACCCGTTCGCAAGCGAGTGCGTCGGGGTCAGGCGCTGGGGGACATGGAGACGCAGGACGAGGCGACCGCTCGCTACCAGCGACTGCTGACCAAGGCCAACTCGGACGTTGCGGCGGCACAGGCGCTGCGCGAGGACGACCCCATTCCCAACCTGATGATTCGAGACCTGCACAACGACGACGGCACCGCCCCCTACTTGCCGCCGGGCCTGTGCAACTTCTACATCGAGGAGCTCAAGACCGCCATGATCCTGCAGCGCACGCGCACCTTCATGGCCACCGAGCCGCGCGTGGTCGCCATCCCGCGCATCGGCGAGAAGGAGAACCACACGGTCAACCAGACGCTTGTTGTGGCGCCCACCAACAAGCAGAAGGCGACCGATCACGACCCTGAGGGCGGGTGCCTCGGGTACGCCAAGGCGGCGGTGGACATGGCGATCGAGATGCAGCAGCCGCTCGCCGTGATGCTCTACACCCGGACGGGGCCGGGCAAGGTGAAGGAGCTCACCGGGTTCGACTGTGCCAAGGGCAAGTGGGGCGCGGTCAAGCTCTTCCTCGTGCTTCCCAAGACCGAGACGGTGTACCTGGAGGGCTACGACCCGGACGACGACAACCTCCTGACGGGCGAGAACCCGAGGAGGGTGACGACGACCGTCTGGCGGCAGCTCGAGGTCGCGGGGTACGACTCGGCCAAGGAGGCGATCGGCGCGGCGAGGGAGGCCATGGATGCGCACGGCATGCTCGATCAGTTTGATCGGCTCCGCGTCATCTACACGGGCTACGAGATGTTCAAGGCGGCGGTGACGCTGTCGGTGAGCAACTACGAGATGCCCAAGGCCGACCCGGCCAACCCCCGCGAGAAGGTGCGGCGCGTGCACTTCCTGCCCAAGTCGATGATCTACTGTCACCAGCCGAACAAGCAGTTCGGCGTGCTCTACCAGACGATCGCGCGCACGTTCAACGCGCTGCTGGCGTTCCAGATGCCGGCCAGCTGGGAGGGCATCGACATTCTCACGCACAAGCACACGCTGCTGCAGGTCAAGGCCTACTACCGGATCGAGGAGAAGTTGGCGAGCCTGATGCGTGGCGACCACGGCGAGTCGTCGCGCATTCCGCAGAACTTGATGAACGGCCTCGCATCCTGCGTCCAGAGCGTGGCGGCGGCGCTGGGAGAGCAGGTGAACGCGCAGTTCCTCAAGCGAGCGCTCGGCCTTCGCCGGCTGTCGGTGCAGGACTCGGTCCGCCGCGGCGATCCCAACCAGGGCGCCGTCTACGAGGAGCCGGGTGAGTACGACGACCTGGGCCAGGAGGACGAGGTGGTGGACCTCACTGCCGACGGCGCCACGAGCGACGGCGCGAGCTCTGGTGACGCGGACGTGTTCGTGGACATCATGATGATGGTCCGCACGCTCCACGTGGAGCCTGGTCCGGATGGACAGGCCTGGGCGAGGGCCGGGCTGGTTGGCCCGGCGCACGTGCGCAAGATCAGCGCTCGCAACGCGGTGCAGAACGTCTTGCGGCAGCTCACGGTATCGGAGCAGACTGCGCTGTTGTGCCCGCAGGTCCAACTGCCCAACGGCAGGGTGACCAAGCAGGCGGCGGCGTGGACCACCACCAAGATCTTGGAGCAGTGGCCGGACCTGACGGCGCGCGTGCTTCCCACCTTCTGGACCTTGGTCTGGAAGCTGGTGGACGCCCGCAACGCGCAGGACAAGAACTCGCTGGCGTGGATCCGCAAGGCCAAGGCCGAGGCGTACAGGGTGCACACGACGCTGCTCGGCGCCTTCCGCTACCTGCTGCTCACGGGACAGTTCCGGCCGCAAGGTACCGACATGTGGGTGCAGGTCGGTCGTCTGGCCAAGGAGCTCGGCGACTTTGCCGGCGCGTCGGCCGACCACGCCGCGCGGTGCGCGATGCGCGAGAAGATGCTCAAGAACGCGTTCCGCGGCCTTGCCTTCCACAAGGGACCCGACGTCGACGATCACCGGGACTGCGTGTCGGTCATGTGCTTGCTGCTCGACCGCGTGGATCTGGACCTGGGCGTGCCTTTGACCGGTGCGCCGTGGTACCTCCCGACGTACCGCGCATCGCTCCAGTACGACCCGGCGATCAAGCGCCCCACGGATGCGTCCGACGTCTCGGACGTCGACCTGCAGAACCTCCTGGCCGAGGTCGAGGAGAACTCCCTCTTCAAGGGTCCCATGGGGATCGAGACGGAGTCGATCCTCGTGCCTGGCCGGGGCCGGCGCAAGAAGGCCGCGCCGGGTGCGGACGACGACGACGGGCGCGTCACTTACTTCGAGTGCTTGACGCCCGAGATGAAGCAGAAGGTGATGGACCGGTGGCCCTCGGAGATCACCGCCACCACACTCCAGGCGTTCCTGGACCAGATGCAGAGCGGCATCGACAACGGTATGAATCCTGGCGATGCGCCGATCCCCGCGTGCAAGGATACCGTGGCTAAGAAGCACGAGCGCGCGATGATGCGCGGCCTTTACGTCTGCCTGGACATCCACGAGCGGGCAGTGGCCGCGGGGAGCAACCAGTTCACCAACTTCACCATTCCTGACGACGCGACGGTGATTCAGCTCATGCGGACGCTCTACGACAAGATGGGGGATGCGGGAGAGTTCTCGCAGTTCTGCTACCAGTACCCGACGCGGGAGAAGCCGTACGCGCTTCAGGGCAAGCTCAAGCCGGACGGCAGCCGCAACCCGAGCGCCGTCATCGACTGGCGCCAGGCCTTCCGCCGCTGGCTGGCGGTGTTTGCGCCTCCCCAGTGAACTGGGCGCGTGAGCGAGAGAGAGACACAATACGTACTGGGTGAGTTTGTTAGAGTTAGTGTGCGACCGAGTGGCGGGTTGTAAGAATTGAATGCGGATTTTAAGACAGCCATCACTGCACGAGCTGCTTTGCGTGCCCGCCCCGCGCGCGCCCACGGCCGCGCCGAAGCAGCTTGAGCTGTACTCTTACTTTTCTGGAGCCGGCGGCTTCTGCACTGGCGCGGCGCAGGCCGGGTGCCGCGTGGTCTACGCGTGCGACAACTGCCCGCGCGCGCTTGAGACGCACCGGCGCAACCACCGCGACACGGAGCACCAGTGCCTGACGCTGCCCTCGCCCGAGGCGGCGGCGCGGCTGCCCACGGACGGGCGCCGCTTCCACGTGCACTGCTCGCCGCCGTGCACCAAGTTCTCCAAGATCTGCGACCCCAACGCGGTCAAGGGCAACGCCTCCGCGCGCGGCCGCGCGCAGGCCGTGACGCTGGTCGAGTGGAGCCTGGCGCTGATGCTCGGCTCGCGGTGCACGAGCTGGTCCCTCGAGCAGGTCCCGTCGCCCGAGGTGGTGGCCGTGCTCGAGCGCGCGCAGCGGCAATGGCCCGGCCGCGTCGCGTGGGCGCGCTTCGACCTGTCGTTGCTGGGGGTGCCGCAGACGCGCCGCCGGCTCCTCGCAGGCACGCCGCGCCTGATCGCGCGCCTGCAGCGGTTGGAAAGCAAAACGCGCCGGCGCACTGCGCGCAGCGTGCTGCCCAGACCCCGCGGCACGCACGTGCGTCACGGTTGGGCTCCTAGGCGGACGTGGAGCGCCAGCTGCGCGCCCCTCGACGGCCTGGTGCACACGGTGCGCGGGCGGCACGCCCACTGCTGGGTGACGCTCCGCGACGGCGAGGCCGTTGACCACTGCGTCATGTGGCCGAGCGAGCTCGCCGCGCTGCAGACGTTTCCCAAGGGCTACAAGCTGCCGCTGCGCAAGTTTGACGCGTATCTGCAGGTGGGCAACGCGGTGCCGCCGCTGGTGGCCAAGCTGCTGCTGAAAAAGGAGGCACGGGTAAGTCGTGCGTAACTCACACACGCAGCGTATTGTATTTTTAAGACTCACGCACACACACACACACACACACACACTAGTCCCCGCGGGCGCGCGCGCCTAAGCCGTGGCGGAGGCCGCCACAGCGGCGGCCGCCTCCGTGTAGCGGTTGATGGTGAGCACGAGCTTGGGCGCCCAGTAGGAGACGCCCGTCTCCCGGTACGTGGCGCGGTTGCGCTGCGCCTGCGCCTCGGAGCACTTCTGGGGGCGCATGGCGCGGCCGATGGCCTGCACGACCGTGGCCGCCGAGATGCCGCCGCGCGTGGCGATGTTGTCGAAGAGCACGAGGTCGGTGTTGCCCAGGTCGAGCCCGGCGACCGACGCCGAGCCGTGGCCCGTGTTGATGAGCATGACGCGGTTGGTGTCGTCGTCCTCCTTGTACTCGCGCAGGTTGCCCCCGCCCTTAATCATGGCCTCGACGGAGGTGAGCTCCGGCAGCTCGCCGCTGAGGAAGCGGCGCGTCTCGCGCGTGCGCTCGCTGTCGTTGTCGCTGTAGCTCGAGATGTTGAAGCAGAGCAGCACGCGCAGCCCCTTGGGCTTCCACTGCAGCGCGAACCGGATGCCCGTGGTGACGGCCTCGAGCGACGACTTGCACGTGAGACCCGCCTTCGCCTTGTACGCCGCGACGAGCGAGGCGGCGTCGCCCTCAACCACGCCGCTGGGGGGCGGCGCCGCCGCCGCCTCGGCCTCGGCGGCGGCGGCGCCGCCGCCGTCCATGGCCTCGACCGCCTTGGCGACGCGCAGCACGCCGGAGTTCAGCTGCTTGCGGCAGAAGCAGCAGCGGGTGAGCATGCCGACCTGGCGCGAGTCGATGAAGCCGCCGCAGCACGCCAGCACGCACGTGAACTCGATGGGGATGGGCTCGAGCGTGATCGGGCAGTCGGGCCGCTCGTCGGCGCACACGGCCTCGATGAGCCGCGTGAAGAGGCGGATCATGGTCTTGTAGGCGTCGCGCATGCGCGCCATCGTGCGGTTGTGCTCCCACACCTCCATGTCGTGCGGCAGCTGCGCGGCCATCGCTGACCGGTCGGCGGGCACGGCGGCGAGGTCGGCCTGCGTCGACTCGAGCGCGTTCTTGAGCCGCGTCGCGACGGGGGCGGCGCCCTCCGTGTGCTCGAGCATGCCGGCGCAGCGCTGCACGAACTCGCGCCGCTCCGACGGGTCCATGCCGCTGCAGCCCACGGTCGAGAGCAGCTGCTCAACGAGCGACTTGGTGGTGGTGATGAGCATCTCGCTCGCGCGCACGGCGCCCGCGAGCGTCTGCACCTTGACGCGCAGCGCGATCTTCTGGATGCCGCGCGGCATGTGCGGCGCGATGCCCACCTCGGAGCCGGCCATGCGGCGCAGCCATGCGGGCGAGCTGCAGAGCGTGACGATGGCCGCGTGCTTGGGGCAGCGCAGCGACAGGTTCTGGCCGCGCAGCGCGAGGCGCAGCGGGTGGTTGGGTTGGTGGCTCGTGCGGTGCTGCAGCTGCTGCACCGTCGCGTTGACGATGACGTTGTGCAGGCACGGCGACTGCGCCTCCCACGAGTTCTTGGGCTCGGTGTTGCGGCCGCTCGTCATCTCGTCGTAGATGCGGTACCACACGGCCAGGTTGGGCGCGTCGCGCAGCGCCACCTTGCTCGCGTGCGTGTCCGCCTTGAGGATCCAGAAGAGCGCCTGGTTAGTCTCGCGCGTCAGCTGGTGCGCCACGCTCAGCACGCGCTTGATGCCCTGCGTCTGCCCCTTCTTGCGCGTGACGCAGCCGTAGCCCAACCACACGTGGAAGCCCTTGCCAAACTCGCTCTGGTACACCTCGGACACGGCGTGCGCCGCCAGCTCCCACTGGGGCATCAGCTCCTCGGGCACGAGCGCGATCGCCACGCGGCTGAGCCCGTGCTCGTTGGACGCGCCCGGCGGCGGCATCTCGCGCAGGCCCAGGTTCTCCATGCGCACGCCCACGCGGCCCTGCGTCTCGCAGTCCAACTGCGTCGTTTGCCACGCCTCGTCGAGCACGATGCCCGCCATCGCCTGCTTGATCGTGCTGCTCGTCTTGCCGCAGCCCGTCGGGTCCTTGTTGAAGAGCAGCTCCACGTGCTCCGACGCGGTCAGCGCCAAGCAGTAGGTCTTGAAGTCGCGCGCGGAGCGCCCCTTCTCCTCGTGCAGCCACTCGCGCCGGATGGCCATCTTGATGTCGATCGGCAGGCACTTGCCCTTGACGCCCTCGCTCAGCCGCTGCGCCGGCGTGCTGCGGTACGCGCCGCCGCGCAGCGGCACGTGCTGCACCAGCTCGGCCACGTGCGCGCGCACGTAGTCGAAGGTCTTCGTCTCGTAGTTGCTCGAGGTGAGGAAGCCCATCGGCTTGCCGCGCAGCTCGTGGTCCTCGCCCTCGACGCCCCCGAGCAGCTGCACCTCCGCCTCCACCTGCGCCGCGTCGTCGAGGTCCTTGTAGGGCACCATCGCGTTGTCGCTCGACAGCCGGTTCATGTGCAGCACGC
>MDTG01052797.1_pt1 | contig 14296 bp, 11 predicted proteins | sample 811421 | NCBI WGS metagenome assembly MDTG01 (sample SAMN05326645, study PRJNA326480) | marine metagenome | isolation source: seawater | place: Pacific Ocean: South East | collected 2011
CAACTTGTTGAAGACCCGACTACTCACCCACGTACTCGCAACGCAGTACGTTCACTTGCGGCGCTGTATGACCTTCAGTATCGAGAAGACCTTGTAGATGTCATGACATTTAAATCGCCTTCGTCTGGCGATCTAGTTGGTCGAAGTTTCGTTGTCCCTGAAAGCAAAGACGATTTACGTCAACGGTCCGAAATGCACAAAGTATGGGCGGACGCGACTTTGGGTCATATGGGTCGGTCACCCGACTACATGAACGTCAACGTGATGGCTGCGGGCATGGCAGCGGATTATTTCACTGAAACTGATGAACGTTTTGGTGAAAATATGAGGAACTACTTCGAGTATGTGCGAGAAAATGATCTGACGTTAACTCACGCGTTAACGAATCCGCAGATCGATAAATCCAAACAGGCCAATGAACTGGACGATCCCTATATCGCACTTGGTTTGGTCGAAGAGACTGCTGAGGGAATCTTGGTTCGCGGTGCCAGGATGCTTGCCACACTGCCACTCTCTGACGAGATCTTAATCTTCCCTTCAACTGTCATTCAGGGTGGCGACGAGATGCGACCTTACGCTCTGGGGTTTGCGATACCCAATGACACGCCCGGCCTGCGCTTCCAATGCAGGGAACCTTTGGACCAGGGACGCAGTCACGCGGATCATCCCTTGGGTTCGCGCTTCGATGAATTAGATGCCATGGTCATCTTCGACGATGTCTTAGTTCCATGGGATCGAGTGTTCTTGATCCGAGATATTGATAGAGCCAATCAGGCCTATGCACAGACAGGTGCAGTGCTGCATATGGCCCATCAGGTAGTAAATCTAAAGATTGCCAAAACCGAAGCTATTCTGGGCACCCTTCAGTCAGTCATCGACATGATCGGCACCGGCCATTATCCGCACGTTCAGGAAATGGTTGCCGAAGTGATCATCACATTGGAAATAATGAAAGCCTTAAAGCTCGCTTCAGAAGAAGAAGCGAGTATTAATAAATATGGCGTTATGACACCTGCACGAGGGCCTTTGGATGCTGCTCGGAATTATTATCCGGCGGTCCACAAGCGTCTGGTAGAGGTACTTCAATTATGTTCATCAAGCGGTTTAATCATGGTGCCTAGTGAGGCCGATTGGGAAGGTGAACGCGGAGCTGATATTGGAAAGTTCTTGCAGGGAAAGAATGGCTCAGCTGAAGAACGACTTCGTTTGTTTCGTCTCGCTTGGGATATGACGATTTCAGGCTTTGGGGGTCGTCAGGCGCTTTATGAACAATTCTTCTTCGGTGACCCGGTTCGAATGAAACATGCGCTTTACGGGATCTACGACCGGTCCGAATATGTCGATCGCGTTCAGAAATTCATAGCCAATGATGACTGGCCCCAGGTGTGAATCTAAATAGGGATGAGATAAGGCGGGCAGCCAAGCGACTGCAGGGCAAAGTTATTCGCACCAAGATCATTCCGGTAGCGCACCGTTTAAGCCTCAAGCTTGAAAGTGAACAGCACAGCGGTTCGTTTAAAGCTAGGGGCGCGATGAACGCCATGTTGAGTTCGGATGTGGGTTCAGATGGTGTAGTCGCAGCATCGGGAGGTAACCATGGTGCGGCGGTAGCGTGGGCTGCCCGAACACTTGGATATCAGTCCAATATTTTCGTTCCGTCGATCATCTCTCAGTCCAAGCTTGAGAGACTCCAAAGCTATGGGGCCCAAATCCATGTTGTGGGAGCTGAGTATCAGGAGAGTCTCGAGGCAGCGCGGTCTTTTCAGAAGGGACGTACGTGCGTCGAATTGCATGCATACGATCAGCCCGAGATCGTGTTGGGTGCCGGAACCATAGCGATGGAGATTGATAGTCAAGTCGCGGCGGCGACGACAATCATCGTTGCTTGTGGCGGGGGTGGGCTTGCGGGCGGGTTAGCGACTTGGTGGAAAGACTCGAAGCGATTGGTGCTTGTGGAGACTGAAGGTACCCAGACCTTTGCCCGGTCTTTGGCGGCAGGCGAACCGGTTGATGTTGATGTCTCGGGTGTAGCTGCTGACTCCTTGGGCGCACGCAGGTTGGGAGAAATTGGCTGGCAGGCGCTTGCTGATTCAAAAGCGGAAAGTTGCATCGTGAACGACGATGAAGTTAAAGAAGCTCAAGCCGAGTTGTTTAATAAATTCGATGTGGTTGCTGAACCTGCTGCATCCGCAGGGTACGCAGCCCTGAGAACGGGTCGCGTGCAGGTTAACGACACCGAAAATTGTGTCCTTATTGTCTGCGGATCAAATACCAAGTAGCTCTAACTGAACTCTTTAACCTTCAGGTTTTAAGCTGTGCTCGTTTGTAGCTTGGCCGCATCACCAGCCGCGTATCTGATGAGCAGCCGCGATTTTGGAAACAGCCAAGGCGTCTCCAGCCAGTCGAAGGCTCGCCGTGCCGTAACCATCGCAGGCCGTGACTACCTGTTCCCAAGCTGTAGTCAAGATGCCCCGGACCGCTTCTAAAGTCTCGTGTTCGGTTGGGATAGACATAGAAGCAGCTTTGCTCATCTCCATGTAGGAGCCAGCGACACCTCCAGCATTAGCTAGAACGTCTGGAATGACTGTTACACCGCCCTCTAAGAAATGCTTGTCAGCCTCGGGACTTGTTGGGTTGTTGGCACCCTCGGACACATACTTCAGCCCCATAGCAACCATCTTCTCAGCGGCCTGAGCAGTAACTGTCTGGGAAGCGGCACAGGGTAGGAACAAATCGATTTTTCTCCCGCTGGATAGATGCTCATCTCTCCACGAGAAATCCCCGAATTGTGCACCGTGGCGATTGGCGTAAACCTCAAAGGCTTGCGAACCATGTTCATCGACTATCGCCGTAAGATCCGGAATGTTGATCCCTGATTCGGAATACAAACAACCGCCAAGGCCAATGTCGTAGATAGCTGCATAGACAGCGCCTCGTTCGTGTGCCGTTCGAGCGGCATAGCGACCTACGTTTCCGAATCCTTCCTGGGCTACAAAGAGCCCTTCCAAGCTGCCCGCAGCTAATTCAGCTAATGCAGCAACCCCGAACCCGGTAGAAGATAGGCGACCTGGAAGACCGCCAAGCTCGACTGGCTTTCCCGTCACGCATCCCGCCACTAGACCTCCGCGAATGCGTGAGATTTCATCTGCAAAAATTGCCATGTGGTGTGGATTTGTATTGAGATCCGGAGCAGGAATGTCAGTTAAGTTGCCGGTCTCGCCTAGGTGGGGGTTCAGTTCTCGTGCATAAAGCCGAACAAGTCGATCTATTTCGGCTGATGTAAGGGTCGCGGGATCCGCGCAGATCCCGCCTTTCGCGCCGCCAAGAGGAAGACCAACAAGCGCAGTCTTTAAGGTCATGCCAGCCGACAAAGCCACCGTCTCGTCACGGTTCACATCGGGTGCGATTCGAAATCCACCCTTCATCCCGTCGACCGCTAAGACATCAGAATGGTGAGCTCGCCATGCCGAAAATAGGGATCTTTTGCCGTTGTCACGTTGGAGAATCAAACTCATTTCGATTACCCGAATTGGTTTGGCAATTAGTTCAACAAGTTCTTTATCGATATTTGCGAGTTCACCCGCGTTGCGAATTCGAGATTCAATGACCGAGAGCTCTGCCGACATAGCAAAGGCATCTTACGCCGAACAAAGCGTAGTGACCCTGTCTACCTTGGGAGCGATGTTGCGCTGAAGAGAGAATTCGCCCATCCGTCGTAAAATCAACGAGTTGCGTCAACTGATAGGAATCGTTGCTGTCAAAAGTTCATTATGAGAGCTACGGTGCCCCTATGGCCATGATTACGGGCGGCCAAGCGGTCGCCGAGACTCTCTATTCCCTTGGTGTGAGACGAGTTTTTGGAATCGTAAGCGTTCATAATCTGCCGATTTATGATGCTCTTTCACTCCACCCAGATATCGAAGTCACCAATGTCCGTCACGAACAAGCGGCAGCCCACGCTGCAGACGCCTATTCCCGTGTAACTGGCAAATTAGGTGTGATCCTTACCTCGACTGGACCAGGGGCTTTAAACGCAGTGCCGGGGATATACGAAGCTGCCTTTGTTTCATCGCAGCTGTTGATGATTACGGGCCAAATTGAGTCCAGGTTTCGAGGCAAAGGCAAGGGGTTTCTGCATGAATATGAAAAGCAGCCCGAGATGCTTAGAACTGTATGTAGATCTGTTGCTTCAGTTCGATACACCGAGGACATCAGTAGAGACATAGTGGCGGTCGCTGACGATATTCGGAGAGGGCGCCCACAACCTGGAGCTGTGGAGATTCCCATTGATCTTCAGTACCGAAAAGTCGACATCGAGATAACCCGACCACAACAGGTCACTCGCTTGGTTCCAGATGGCAGTTTGTTGGACCAAGCAGCGGACCTTCTCCAAAAAGCTGAACGACCTGTCATCTGGGCCGGCGGAGGCGTCAATATTTCTGGAGCTAGTGATGAACTCACGGCTCTTGCCGAACGGATAGGTGCTCCGGTTGTCACGACCATAGAGGGGCGCGGCGCGATATCAGAAATGCATGAATTAAGTCTTGGTTTCAGGACGGATAGACGCACTGGAATTGAGATTTTCGAAGAGGCGGATGTCGTTTTCGCTGTTGGCACTCGCTTTCAAAATTACGCGACGCGAGTGTGGCAATTGCCAATGCCGGACAACCTGATTCATGTGGACGTTGACCCCGAGGTAATTGGGCGCAACTATCCGGCCGCTGTGGCAATTGTCGGTGACGCCAAACTTTCTTTGCAGGGCATGCTTGAACGAATTGACCAAGGAAGCGTAGACATCCAATTTGTTGATCGTTGTCGGAAGATTAAGGCGGCGGATGAAGAAGCCGTGCGAGGCGAAATAGGAGTCGACCATACCGAAATCGTCTCGATCATTCGGAGATTGCTACCTGATGAATGCCCGGTTGTTCGCGATTCAACTGTGCCTAACTACACCTGGGGAAATCGACTTTTACCCATCGTGCGGAGCAGAACTTCGATTCGACCTGCGGCTGTGGCAATAGGCCCAGGTTTGCCACTTGCTATGGGTGCGGCCCTCGGAACAGGCAGCCATGCTTTGTTAGTGCAAGGAGATGGGGGTCTTCAACTTTCAATCGGAGAGCTATCTGCCTGCGCTGAGCACCAAATTCCCGTAATCGTTCTTGTTTTCAACGACTCGGGTTACAACATTCTGCGAATGATTCAAGACAGTGTCCTTGGACACAAGCATGGAACCGAGCTATCCAAAGTCGACTTTGTGGCGGTTGCTAACGGTATGGGAGTTGAGGCTGAACAGGTCGAGGGCGTTGATGAATTCGAGGCCGCTCTAGCTAGAGCATTAGAACGTCAAGGACCGACACTTCTTGATATCGACATGAGCGTGCTTGCACCAATCGAACTTCCTCTGCCAGCTCATCAACGAACCAAGCAAGATTGAGAACTATCCGCTGGGCTACTCGACTACTTCGCAGTCAAATGCAACTCCCACGTCTTCCCCTACTTGGTGAAGTGCCCTGACGACTGAACCAGGGTAGGCCACGACTCCGTCCTCAGCTCGTTGCTCCATGGTTTGTTGTTCTATCTCGCCCGGTAGGTAAACCTTCTGGCCCGGAAGGACATCTTCGTTGCCCGCGGCCCGGATTTGGTCGACCATACTTTCGATGTCCCTGTAATAATCTTCACTGTCTCTGAAGATGGCAGGGTCCATTAGTAAGAAGAATTGGCCGCGATGCCCAACGGCGACATCTTCTGTGTGAGCTGACCCCGATAGAATTCCCGCCAAAATATTGGAGGCGGTGATCATTCCGATGCCCTTATACCCTCCGATTGCAGGCACGATCCCTTTCATAGCGACATCGGGATCTACGGTTGGATTTCCATCCCGATCAAGAAAGCCCCACGATTCAGGGATGTCAGTTCCCTCCGAGCGGGCTCGAAGTACTTTGCCGAGGGCGACCGGCGTCATCGCCATATCGAGAACAATTGGAGGTTGATTTTTCCGCGGAAATGTCCAAACAATCGGATTATTCCCAAACAATTTACGACGGCTTCCAAAAGGAGCGAGATTGGGCACACTGGTTGTGGTTCCAAAGCATACGAAACCTGCTTCAGCAGCCTTATATGGATAATTAGCGCCGCAACCCCAGTCATTGGAGTTTCGAATAACCCCGGCGACCATCCCGCTGTCTGAGGCAACTTCAATTAGATGTTCCATGAATCTGGTGATGACGAGCTGACCTAGGCCGTGGTTCCCATCTGCCACTACAACGGCAGGCGTTTCATTAACGATTTCGAGCTGGGCCTTGGGGTCGGTAGAGCCATCTCGAAACCAGTTGATGTACCAACTCACTCTTTGGAACCCGTGCGTATCTACTCCTCGTAAATCCGACCACAGTTGGTTGTCTACAACAGTATTTGCGTCTTCAAGGGACATCCCGGCAGCCGAGTAAGCACGCACCCCCCAAGGTCGAAGCTGGTCAATATAAAAGCTGACTGGGCCATCAGGTTGGTCATGGCTAGGAAGGTCCTCGGGTATCCCTCGAGGTGAATGCTCATCCGAGTTCGTCACAGTGCTCCAATCACAGCGTCGGCAAATGTTTCCGTGTCGGCGTCTCCGCCTTGATCTGGGGTTAGGTCAGAGCCAGCAAGATATACCTCCGTAATCGCGGTTTCCAGACGATCTGCGACCTCGGTAAGTTTCAAGTACCTAAACATCATCGCCGCCGACAATAGAGTCGCGGTTGGATTGATAACTCCCATACCTGCAATATCTGGCGCGGTTCCGTGAGACGATTCGAAATACGCAAAGTCGTGTCCGTAACATCCTGAGGGAGCTAGTCCTAGCCCACCGATGGTCCCCGCGCCAAGATCTGACAAAATGTCTCCGTAGAGGTTGGGAAGAAGCAGGACATCAAGTTCGTCTGGTTTCACCACCAAACGGTGAGCCATATCATCCACTATGAATTCTTCGAAATGAACACCGGGATAGTCCTGAGTTACCTCTTTGACGATTTCACAAAACCACCTGTCAGTTGCCGGCAGCATGTTCGTTTTAGCCGAGACCGTCAGCCGTCCTGACCTTTGTAGGGCTAGTTCACATGCGAATTTCGCGACTTGTTCGGTTCCGGGTCGCGTGATGATCTTCGCCGCGAATCTCCCATCTGTGGCGCCTTCAGGAAGACGGGACCTGGGGTCTGCCAGTCCGGCATCTAGCAGGTCTTTCGCGTCGCCCATGATGCCGACGTACATGTCTTCTAGATTTTCTCGGACAATTACGTAGTCGATCCTTTCAGGTTCCCTCAACGGTGATTTGAAGCCAGGCTGCCAGCAGATAGGCCGAACGTTTGCAAAGGTCAACTTGCCCCAACGCATGTATCCAGCCCCAGGTGACGTTCCATTGCTCGCTCCGAACAGGACGGTATCGGCTGCATCGATTCGTTCTCTAAACAATTTTTCCCGCTCCGCAATCCCCTCATTCAATAAGTCTTTTCCTGCGGGCATCAGGTCCCACTCAATGGGGAGTTCAAGACAATCGAGGACACGCAAGGAAGCTTGCATTGCTTCAGGGGCCGCGTCGTCTCCAGGAATTACGCACACCTTCGAAGTTGCCGTCATTGTGAAGATCGTAGGCGTTTCCGCGAAGCAGCGAGCATTCCTTGACAGCGAAACCTAGGCTCCGGCGATGAAGCAAAGCGGAAGGACTTTGACGGGCTCGCGCCGAGACAGAAGCGCTCTAGCCGTCCAAGGTTTTCTTCCGCTTCTGTTTGCCGGAATGTGCTGGCATTGGGCTAGATGGGGAATAGCATTTTTGTCGGCTTTTTGGATCAATGAGATCACGGACTCACCGCGGATGGTCCAACTAACAGGAACAACAATGTGGGCTCCGCTTCTTTTGGGAGGGGCTCTGGGAGGAGTATTCGCAGATCGGTTCGACCGGCTGCGAACGGTTCAATGGCAATTAGCTCTGCTGATACCGATGGTCGTTCTGATCGGATTTTTGGAATCGATTGATCAACTGTCGGTGTGGATGATTTACCCGTTTCTCCTGGCATCTGGAGTCGGATGGGTGGGCGATATGACCAGTCGGCGAGCTTTGGTGTTCGAACTGGTGGGTACCGACAGAATCGATAACGCGATGGCCTACGAGGCGTTTACGCTTGCCAGTGGAGTAGCTGTAGGAAACCTTATAGGTGGAAGCGTCGCCCAAAGCTTTGGTATCGGCGAAGCGTTCTTTGTTGTGGCAGGTCTTCTCTTGCTTGGGCTCGTCAGTTTGAATTGGGTACCCAGCGACAACTCAGCCGTGAGGTCTCCGCCCTCGAATTCTTCAACGTTGACTGAACTCAAAGAGGGCTTATCGCTGGCTCGAACAAATACTGGATTGCGCAGCATTCTCGGAGTCACGTTCCTCGCCAACTTTTTCTTGTTCTCTTATTTTCCAGCAGTCCAACGGATCGGTGACCGAATTGGAGCCACTCCAAGTCAGATTGGACTGATAGCAGCCATGACTGGATTTGGGATGATGGCTGGGTCCTTCATCGTCGGGCTCTGGGAGCCTGAACGTCGCGGACTTGTCTATATCAGCGGTGTGGCATTTGGGATGATCATGTTAGTTCCGTTTGCAACCAGCAGTTCTGTGCCCATGGCTGCCAGCGCTTTATTTATAGCTGCCATTGGCTCAGGCTTTTTCGGCGCCACCCAATCAACGCTCGTGCTGACCATTGTGGACACTGACATGAGGGGCCGAGCGATGGGCCTGTTAAGTATGGCTATAGGAGCTCTGCCGATAGGGACGTTTTTGCTTGGTGAGATAGCGGAACAGATCGGAGCTTCGTCTGCTGTTGTAACTATGGCGGTCAGCGGACTACTTCTATTAGGTGTTTGGGTTGTGACTCACCGAGAAGTTCTTGGAATGCGTAGATCTGCTGAAATTTAGCGTTTGAAGAGGGTTTCTCGGCACTGACCTGAAAGTGGTATTTCGAGCAGCTCACAGACACTTATGACAGAAGCGCTTCCCTTGACTACGATCCCTTTCACACTTTCGAGAGGGGACAGGGGTTATGAAAGCCGCCGTTCTAAATCAGATTCCCGGTGAATTAGAGATTGAAGACATCTCCATAGATAAGCCAGGACCAAATGAAGTTCTACTGCAAGTAGTCAATGCTGGTTTGTGTCACAGCGACCTGCACTTTATGGACGCTGCTTGGCAAACTCAGCTGCCGGCGGTTATGGGCCATGAGAGCGCCGGAATTGTTCAAGCCGTCGGGGCCGATGTGTCCTATGTCAAACCGGGTGATCACGTCATTACTTGTCTGTCGGTGTTTTGTGGGAATTGCAACCTGTGTTTGACGGGACGCCCAAACCTTTGCCGAAACAACTCTGCTGTCAGCAGACCAGATGGTGGAACGCCAAGGTTGACCAAAGACGACGGTACTGAGGTTGCCCAATTTGCTCGACTCGGTGGCTTTGCGGAAGAAATGTTGGTGCATCAAAACGCGGTTGTCGCTGTTCGCGAAGACATGCCATTGGATCGTGCTGCACTGATTGGATGTGGGGTTACCACTGGTGTGGGAGCTGTGTTCAAAACAGCGAAAATTGAACCCGGATCAACCGTCGCTGTTTTTGGGGCTGGTGGCATCGGCCTTTCAGCGGTTCAAGGCGCCCGCATCGCAGGAGCTGGTCGCATCATTTCCGTGGATGTGACGGCGGATAAGTTAGAAACCGCTCGTTCCGTCGGAGCCACAGACACAGTAAATGGCGCAGAGACAGACGCTGTCGCTGCGATTCATGAAATGACCAAAGGCGGAGTTGACTACGCCTTTGAATGTATTGGGTTAAAGGCAACCTGTGAGCAGGCATGGGCTGCTTCGAAGTTAGGTGGAACGACAGTCATTGTTGGCATGATGCCTTTTGGAGAAAAAATCGAAATCCCGGGTTACGAGGTCTTCATGATGGAGAAACGACTTCAAGGGTCGATGATGGGGTCGAACTCGTTTCGGGTTGATATGCCCCGATACGTAGATATGTATCTCGATGGCCGCCTGATGCTCGATGAGATGATTTCTAGCCACATTCATCTGGATCAAATCAACGAGGGCTATGAGCAGATGCGCCAGCGAGTTGGCGCTAGAACAGTGATCGATTTCTCGTAAACATCTAAAAGATAAATGAATTACAGGGGGCGTTCTATATGGACGTGAATGGCAAAGTGGCTGTTGTTACTGGCGCGGCTAGCGGCATGGGCTTGGCAATGGCTAGAACATTCGCCAACTCAGGCATGAAAGTTGTGTTGGCTGATATCGAAGAGGCAGCGCTCAACGAAGTTGTCAATGACCTTTCTGGGGACGGACATAGTGCCATTGGAGTCCGTACTGACGTATCGAAACTTGATGAAGTTCAGGCACTTGCCGATGAAACTCTTAAAGAGTTCGGAGCTGTCCATGTGCTTTGCAACAATGCCGGAGTAGGAGTTGGAGCACCGGTAGGAAACACCTCGATTGCTGACTGGAAATGGACTCTAGATATTGATTTGTGGGGACCCATCTACGGTGTCGAGACCTTCCTTCCCTTGATCGAGGAGCAAGGGGAGGGCCATATAAATTCGACTGCCTCTATGGCGGGCTTATATGCCGGGGCTTCTTTGGGTGCCTACAACGTTGCCAAACATGGAGTAGTTGCATTGATGGCATCACTGGAGCGAGACCTTCGATGGCGAGAATCAAAAGTACGCGCTTCGGTTCTTTGCCCCGGCCCGATTAATACGCAGATCGTTGATAGTGAACGAAATCGCGATCCTGATGACGCTGCTGCCCACATTGATTCTGAACAAGGCCAAAAATTCTGGGAATTCTTGACTCGAACTTTGGCAAACGGGATGGATCCTGCTGAAGTAGGTCCGATGGTTTTGGACGCAGTGATTAACGAGAAATTTTGGATTCTCACCCACCCGGAGATGGGCGAAATCGCTGTTAACCAGTCAAGAGCGATGCTTGAGGACCAGCGTTTAACAAGGTGAACGGGTCAGATTCTAAGAAAATATAAAAATCTAAGATTATGTAGAAAAAGAACATAATACCTACATAATTAAAGGCAGTGAGCCTTGCACCATCAGCCGTTGAGCCCAGTGTTTGGCGCATTGAACCTCAAGACGTAGCTGATAACGAAGGACACCAGGCGGCTCGTTACCGTTGGATTCTTTTGTGGGTGATAGGACTGTCCGTTCTCGGGTTTGGTTCTTTAATGACTTTGGTCACTGCCGCGCTTCCAACTATCGCAGAGGACCTGAACACGACAACAGCTACCGCTGGTTGGGTCCTCACGGGACTGATGCTTGCCATGGCGGTTGGCACACCCGCAGGAGGCAAGCTTGGCGATATATATGGCCATCGAAATAGCTTCATTGCCGGGTTGGTCGGAATGACCGTCACGATGATTGCTAACTACTGGGTCTGGAATATTGGCACATTCATTGCTGTCCGAGTTCTCTTCGGTATAAGCGGTGCTCTCCTGATGCCAAATGGCATGGCCCTCTTGATGCATGCCTTCGGTGTTGAACAGAGAGCGCGAGCTGTTGGGTGGTTTCAATTTGCCATGACAGGAGCGCCCACGATCGGGGTCGTGATTGGAGGCCCGCTACTGGACATCCTTGGGTGGAGATCGGTCTTCGCGATCTTTGGTGTTGTAGGAGGCTTGGCCACTGTTCTTGCGATCTTCGTTGTGAAGCCAATCCCTAAAGGGGAACGGGCCTCAATTGACTGGTTAGGAGCTTTGTTCCTTGCTACGGCAACGCTGCTAGTACTTCTCGCGATCACACGAATTCCGCAGGTGACGCGTGGAGGAGGATCGGTGATTAGGGACTTACCCATTCTGGTACTTATCGCCAGCAGCATCCCCCTCTACGTGATTTTCGTGCTCTGGGAAAAGAGAGTCGCCAAACCACTTCTAGATGTCCGGTTGTTCACTAAGCCCACTTTTGCTTTGCCGTTGGGTTCTGCCGCGTGCAGCCAATTCGCATACATGGGCGCCTTCGTTGTCATACCTAGTGTTCTTCAGGGACCTTATGGTTATTCGGTTGGCGCGGCCGCTCTACTGATGGTCCCCAGACCTGGAGTTTTTGCAATTGCCTCTCCGCTTGGCGGCGCTCTGGTTACCAAGACAGGCATGCGTCTTCCAATGGTCATAGGTTCAACAGCGATGATTTGTTCGATGCTGGCCTTCGCCTACGGCAGTAACCCGGCGAGCTACGGGCTGGTGTTCATCGTTATTGGACTTGTGCTGTCAGGCGTCTCTGCTGGTATCGGATCTCCGGCCTATCAGACGATGGTGGCGAACTCCGTTAAGGATTCAGACCTAGGGATAGCTAATGGAATGAACCAGACAGTGATGTGGATGGGCATGATTTTAGGTATTCAGTCAATGCTAGCTTTCGCTGGCGCGGACTTGTCTCTTGGCAGGCTGCGAGCAACTTTCATCTTTGCTGCAGTCATCGCAGCTCTGGGTTATTCAGCTCCGCTGTTTGCTACAAAGTCCGAAAAACGCCGTTGAGCCAGAACACGTCAGAGATTAATAATTAGAAGAATCTAAGTTCATAGCCCGCAGAACGAAACTTTCAGCGAGACTATGAACATGGCATTTCAACTCAAGCTCGAGACACTCCAGGTGGAACCTGATGGAGAAGTAGTTCGTATTTGGTTCAACCGACCTGAATCACGCAACGCTCATAATCAACAGATGGTTAAAGAAGTCGGAGACTTGTTCATGGCGTTGAATAGCCAGTCAGAATATCGAGTAGCTGTTCTAGGTGGCAATGGAAAATCTTTTTGCGCTGGTGCCGACCGAAAGGAACAGCTACCAGAGCCAACGAACGACTTAGAGGCCCGATATTTAGGGCAACTAGGCCGACGAGCGGCAAGAGCAATCGAAGACTGCGAAATCGTAACTATCGGCCGGATTCATGGACATGCAATTGGGGGAGGCTGTTGTTTCGCTGCGTCATGCGATTTTCGAATTTCCACAGCTGACGCACTCTTTTATGTTCCGGAAGTTGAACTAGGAGTACCCCTTCCTTGGGGGGCAACTCCCAGGCTGATTCATGAAATCGGCGCATCTCGCGCCCGTCAGATGGTCATGACTTCAGAACGGATCGATGGCAGAAAAGCAGCAGAGTGGGGGCTTGTTCACGAGATAGTTGGAGACGAAACTGAACTAGACGCCGCCGTTGGTCGTTGGACGGAACGGATTCTTTCTCTGCCTTCGGTGTCTGTGCAAATGGCGAAGTACCAAATGCGTGGTTATAGCCAAATGAGTCGGATGGGTGACCTGTCGGAATTCGACGGCGATGCTTCAGCTCGGGCAATTAAGACAGCGGATGCTCAATCCCGCTTCGGTAATTTCGGCTAAGGCTGAGATTTACTGCTTGCGCGCATCGATCTTCTCGAACGCCCGTCTCACTGCTTGGATACCTTCGACGGCCCTTGGAATTCCGCCGTAAATAGTCATTTGAACCATTACCTCTTCAATCTCCTCCCGACTTAGACCATGGTTGAGGCCGGCCGGAGCATGAAATGCGAGTTCGTCGATGCGGCTTAATACGGTGAGAATCGCGATCACTACAAGACTTCGGTCTCGACGACTTAATTCGTCTCGAGACCACAAATCGCCGAAAGCCCAGTGATAAGCGATTACTCCCACATCACCGAGATGGTCAACCATTGCCTGATAATCCGCCTCAACGGTGTCGGCGCACCGGCCAGCTGTCAGTGATTTTCTAACGTCATGACCTCTAGATCTCCTTTCAGCATCATCAAGCTGTTCGGCACCAGTTCGTTCGGGAAGCCGATCAACTCCATCGATCTGACAAAAACGATCAGAGACAACTCGATTCGCTTGCATAGCCATCGGAAACCCTGCATACGCAGCCACGTGAATGATCAACTCTTCGATTTCGGTTCTTGTAAGGCCGTTATTGAGGCCTACTTGGGTATGTAAGGACAGTTCTTCAGTGCTGCCAATGGTTGCTAAAACCGAGATAACGATGAGGCTTCGGTCGCGACGACTTAGTTGGGGTCGAGCCCACACATCCCCCATAACTACATCAAACGCAAAGCTCCCTAGGGCTCCATGTTGGCGGCTGAAAGATCGGGCGCCCCGTTCTGGCTCAGCGACCGTACCTCCCATAAATCCGTCAAAAATCTCGAGTGCCGCTTCGTGACGTTCTGTGTAAGTGCGGTTTTCCATCATTCCCCCTCGGACCGGTCTAGACAGTGGATCACATCTAGCGGTGGAGTGTCACCTCGTGCATAAA
>MDTG01045743.1_pt1 | contig 14295 bp, 11 predicted proteins | sample 811421 | NCBI WGS metagenome assembly MDTG01 (sample SAMN05326645, study PRJNA326480) | marine metagenome | isolation source: seawater | place: Pacific Ocean: South East | collected 2011
AATACTGGTAAATGGATGGATGCAATGTCTAAAAGAGTTGAATCTTGGATTGTTGATAATGGTGAAGAAAATGATATTACAAAACTTGAAGAGAGAGTTGATCCAGATGTAGCTGATGCAACTTTTGAACTTGATAGATGTATTGAGTGTGGAATTTGTGTTGCTTCTTGTGGTACTAAACTTATGAGACCAGATTTTGTTGGACCTGTTGGACTTAACAGAGTTGCTAGATTTGAAGTAGATCCTCATGATAAAAGAACTGCTGAAGATTTCTATGAATTAATCGGTGATGATGATGGAATCTTTGGTTGTATGTCTTTATTAGCATGTGAAGACCACTGTCCAAAACACTTACCATTACAAAATAAAATTGCTTACTTAAGAAGAAAATTAGTAGCATTAAGATAATTACGAAAGAGGTTTTTCCTCTTCGTATTTTCATTAGTAATTGTATAAAAAGTTAAGTATCAATCCTTTGATATTTAACTTTTTGTATTTTAGGGAGATATAATGAGCTTAGCTAATGACTACTTTTTACTTTATCATGGGATAACATTTGAACAAAATTTAGATGTTGAACCTATTGATACAAACATAACAAATGATATATTTTCAATTTATGCTTTAATATTAAGCACGACTAGAAAAAATTGTGATAAATTTTTACCATTAACATCATTTAAAACTTATTGTCAACAATTAAATGTAAAAACACCATCTAATATTAGTGAGTTAAATCACCTACAACATAATATTGTTGAAAATATTAAGGAAACTAAATCAAAAGAGTTTATTGATACTTTGCATGAGTCTTTTGATTATCTTAAAAAAGCAGAAATTGTAAATAATGATGATTATCAAAAACTAGTTTCACTTTTTGACCATAAAGAGTTAGATATAAATAGTGAAGATATTATTTTAGAAGATAGTAATCAAAAAAAATCGAAATCATCTTTTAAAGAATTAAAACCTATTTTAGAAAATATTATAGATGAAATAAAATCTTTAACAAAAAATGAAACTACTTTAAACGAATTAATTCAAACAACAGATTATCTAAATAACCAAAAGTTCTCTATAGGAATCACAGGTGTTATGAATGCTGGTAAATCTACTATGTTAAATGCTTTAATGGGTAGAGAAATCTTAGGTAGTGCCGTTGTACCTGAAACTGCAAACTTAACAGTTGTAAAACATAATACTCGTGAAAAAGCAAAAGTATTTTATTGGAATACTCAAGAATGGGGAAAAATTGAAACAGCTGCTTTAGAGCTTGAATCAATGAGAGAATATGTAAATGAAACAATTGAAACATTTGGAGATGAATTAAGTACATATATAAAAAAAGAGTCAAGATATGATGAAGTTGAAATAAATGACCTTTCTTTATATACATCAGCAGAAGCTAGTAATAAAAAATGTAACCTAGTAAAATATGTAGAATTAGGTTCAAATTTAGATTTCCTATCAGATGGTATTGAAATAGTGGATACTCCAGGATTAGATGATCCTGTTATTCAAAGAGAAGAGATTACAAAAGAGTATATATCACAGTGTGACATGATGCTTCATCTTATGAACGTATCTCAAAGTGCGACACTAAAAGATGTTGAATTTATAATTGATGCCCTACTTTATCAAAATATTTCAAAATTATTAGTAGTAATTACAAGAGCTGATACTGTTTCAAAAGGGCAATTAGATGAAGTGATATCTTATACAAAATCTTCAATTGAAAAACAATTAAAAGCACAAAATAAAGATTCACAACTTGACTATATTTTAAAAACAATTAAGTTTATTCCAATCTCAGGAAAAATGGCTTTGTTACATAGAACAGGAAGAGAACAAGAAGCCTTAGATGCAGGATTTACATTAGAAGATACTGGTATTTTAGAGATTGAAAACTATTTAAATGAAACACTTTTTGGTTCTAGTTCACAAAAGGGTGAAATTATCATCCAATCTGCTAAAACACAGCTTTTAAAAACATTAGATAAAAAAAATCTATCTTTAAACTATGAATTAAAACTTTTATCAAAATCAAAAGAAGAGTTGGAAGTTGAGTTAAAAGAGTTTGAAAAAAAGAAAATAGTAAATAAAAGAATATTTGATGCAATGAATGAAGATATTATTTATTATAAAAATGATGCTAAGAATTATATAGAATCACTTGAAACTTTTTTAGAAAGTGAATTAGTTGATCTTCAAACTGTTATAAAACAAAGAGTAATTTCAGATGTTAGATATAGTTTTGAAAAAACAAAAAAAAGACCTGAAAACTCTAGAATTAAAGTTATTGTTGAAACAGCAATTAAAGATGGAATTATTGATGTTATTAGAGATTACAGATATAAATTTATTGTAAAATCACAAAGTATTGGGGAACAATGTGAACAAAAATATCAAGATTTTGGTTTTGTAATGGGTCATAAAAATGATAACTTTGATGCAAGAGGATTTTTTCAAGATGACTTTAAATCAGGGTTTTTAACTTCTAATAATGAGATTCTAATTTCTCAAATAACAGGAGCTGTTTCTAAGTCAAAAGCTACTAAATTAAATGAGCTTGATAGAGAAATAGAGAACTTTATCAAAGGTCAATTTGAGGGTATTGAACAAAATATAAAAACTAAGGCAAATAAAGTTTCAAACCATTTAGTTGAAACATTTTTTGAAACATTAAACGCACCATTAAATAGAGTTAAACAAAAACTTCAAGATGAAGAGAACATTTTACAAAAACAAATTCAATCTTTCGAAGATAATGATAAAAATAGAGCAAATTTATCTATTGATATTCATAAAAAAATAAAAAATCTAGATCAAATTTCTACTAATATTAAAGGACTAAAATAATGAGTGCAAATTTAAAAATATTAGATAGTTTTATTAATGAGTTTAAAAATACATACAAAGAAGTTGAAGTTGTATATGATGAGGGATTATTAGGGGATATTAAAAAAATCCAAGATCGACTTCTTGATCAAAAGTTTTTTCCTTCAAAACAATTAGAGAGCATTTTACAAAAGCAAATTAGACGTGCGAGATTTCCAATGGAAGTTGCAATAACGGGACAATTTTCTGCTGGTAAATCAACATTTTTAAATGCCCTACTTTCAAAAAATATTCTTCCAACTGGAATTACTCCAGTTACTTCAAAAGTAAATTTTATTAGTTATGGAGAAGAGTATAAACTGAAAATCACTTATTATTCAGGAGCTCAAGAATATGCTCCAATAGAAGCAATAGCAGATTTTACAGACCAAAGGTCTGAGGATATGAAAGATATTAAATATCTTACTTTATATGCACCTATGGATATATTAAAAGAGATATCTTTTGTAGATACTCCTGGACTTAACTCACAATCTCAAAGTGATACAGATACAACAAGAAGTGTACTAAGAGATGTTGGTGGAATTATTTGGCTAACACTTATTGATAATGCAGGAAAGCAATCAGAAGCAAAAGTTCTAGAAGAGTATATGCAACTTTTTAAAGATAAATCTTTATGTGTTTTAAATCAAAAAGATAAATTTTCACAAGAGCAAATAGAAACTACTACAAAATATGTATCAGAAAAATTTGGTAAATATTTTGCACAAGTAACTCCCATCTCAGCTAAAATGGCATTAGATGCAAGAGCCTTACAAAAAACTGTACTTATTGAAGATTCTGTTGATGCAATTTTAAAAGATTTTAAAAAAGATTTAAATGAAAATTTAAATGCCAATACTTTAGATTTCTTTGAAGAAAAATATGATGTTTTTCAAAATAAATTAAAAGAGATTAAATACTCAGATATATCATCAAATTTAAAACTATTAGAAGAATCAAATATTCAAGAAGTATTAGATTTTATAGAACATGAAATGAGACCAAAAGCAGCAGAAGCAAAAGAGTATGCAATTAAAAAAGATTTAAAAGGTGTCTGTGATATTTTAATCAAAGAGTACCAAACTATTATTGGAGTATATGATGCTTTATGTAATGTTTTAAAATCTTGTGAAGAAAAAGTACTTAAACAATTTGATGAGATTCATAGTAAGCACTCAAAAGAGTTATTTACAATTTATAACTCACTTGAAAGTATTATGGAAAAAGTTGCAAGTGAAACTTATAAAAATATTCAAAGAAAGCCTGCTTTTAGATTTGAAGAATCTTCAGGAGGATTTTTAAAGTCTGAAAAAATTGAAAAAATTCAGTTTGAAACTTACTGGATAAATGCCGATAATATTTATAAAAACCTATTTTATGATGACCAAACTATTGATAAAATGTTTAAAAGGTCAATTAAGCTTCTTAAAAATGTTGAGCTAAATACGGATGAGGCATTTAGAGAAGTTTACAGACATATCAAAACAGAAGTAAGAAAATGGCAAGAACCATATGAGCTTATTAAAAAACACAGAGAAATTGCATCTGATAGTGAGTTTTCAAATACAAGACACTTTGCAGCAAAAGTATATGAAAATGTACTAAGATCATATCATAGAGCTATTTTAGAAAATATTTCTGCTTTAAGAAAAAAGTTTGCTTACTTTAATGGAGCATTATCGTATTCATATATTCAAACTACACAAGCAACTATTGCACACTTTGAAGAACAAATTCATGAATCAGAAGAGTTATACAAAAAAGAACCAACTAGGTTTGCAATACAACATCCAAGGGAAGATGAAATTTTAGCAAAACTAAAAGCAAATTTTGGTTTTGATAAAATCGAAGATTTCTTAACTTCAAGAAGAAACTATTTATTTAAAATTGCGAAATATTCAAAAGAACAATATTTAGATATAAATGAAGATAGAATAAACTTTGTAAAATCAAAAGAAGCAGAATATGTTCAAAAAATTAAAGATTTAGAAAAAATAAAAGAGGAAGTTTAAAATTGAGACTTCTTGCTTTATTATGTGTTTTTTTAACTCTAAATTTAAATGCCCAAGACTCTAATCTTGATATTAAATTTTTTGGAACATTAGGTGGAGTTTATAATGACAATAATAAATATCTATATACAAAAGGTCCTCATAGTAAAGATGGTTCATCAAAAAAAATAAATACTTATGTAGATAGTATAGTAGGAACTCAAGCAACATACAAATTTAATGATAACTTCTCTTTAATATCTCAAGGAATAATCAAAAAAGATGATTTTGGAGATACCGATCCTGCAATTGATTGGGGTTATTTAAAATATGATTCAAATGAAAACTTTATTTTTAAATTAGGTCGAATTAAACTACCTTATTATAAAAACTCTAATAACAATAATATTGGTTATTCTAAATTAATGATTAGAGAGCCTATTGAAGTATATGGACAAATGCCTTTTGATATATACAATGGGGTAGAGTTTATTTACTCAAATATTATCAACAAATACTTCTATACAATTCAAGGAAGTTATGGACAAGAAAAGTTTGATATTCCAATTCAAACACTAAATGAAGTTTTTGAAAATGAAATAAAAGATTTAAAAGCAATAAATTTCACTTTTGGAAATGACAATATTGAAGCTAGAGCTTCATATTTACATGGAAAGATATCTAGTTCTAGCTCAAGTATAGATACACTATTTTCAAGTTTAAGACAATATAACTTAAATGATTTAGCTAGTGAATATGAAATGAAAGATAAAAATGCCGAGTATTTTGGTTTAGGTTTATTTATTGATTATGAAAATTATATATTTTCAAGTGAATATGGAAAAAGAAAAGTTGATTCTTTTTACTTAGGTACCTCTGGTTTTTATACAACATTAGGATATAGATTTGGCTCTTTAATTCCATATTTTACCTATGCAAAAGTAAAAATGATTAAAGATACAAACATAGATAGTATTTCAAATGATTTAAACTATTTAGTAGGAATTCAAAATGTTGCTCAAGATACAAAAACACTAGGTTTTAAATATCATATATACCAAAATATTGATTTTAAATTTGAGTATCAAAGAATTAGACCTAGAGGTCTTAATGGTGGGTTTAATCTAAATCCTACAGGTGATTATGAAAATTCAAACTCTAATATCTATTCTTTTGTAATAGATTTTGTTTTTTAAGAATTTGCTATGAAATTTAATATATTAATCTTATTATTCATAATAACAACATTTCTTCAAGCAGAAATTGTAATTGTAACAAACAAAAATTCTGATATAAATAGTTTATCTAAAGAATCAATCAAATACTTATATTTAGCAAAAGTAAATACAATCAAGGATATTAGAATCAAAGCCTTATTATCTAGAAATAAAACTTTACATGAAAGATTTATTAATAATATTATAAATAAAGATATTCAACAATATAGTAGTTATTGGGCAAGACTAGTTTTTACGGGTAGAAAACCAATTCCTAGAAGATTAAGTAGAGAACAAATTAAAGAAAAACTTGCTGAGAAAAATACAATAATTTATATTGATAAAAAAGATATCAATAAAGACTGGAAAATAGTATATGAAAGATAAATCTATAGATTTTATAAAAGATTTTGTAAAATACTATAACTCATTATCTATACTTAAAAAGTTTTTAATTCCTTCAATTGCAGGGTTTATGTTTTTTCTACTTTTTTATATATATATTCTATCAAGTACAACTTATATGAAAGAAACAATTCATCAAATAAATAAAGAGTCTATTCCTATTTATGAAACAATTTTTGATAATGAATTTTTATTACAAAAAATTTCTTTTGAACTTAATAATGCAGTTGTTGCAAAAGAGTTAGATTTAGTAAAAGAAACAAATGCTTATGCAAGTAAAATTCAAAAAAATCTTGAAAATCTTGAAAACACTACTTTTAAAGAAGAGATAATTAATATAAAAAATTCTTTTAATGAATACTATTTTGAAGCTAGTAATTTATCTGAAGACTTAATAGAAGATGATAATAGTTACGATTATATTCATATAAAAACACTCTTAGTTGTAAGTAAATACAATAAAATTTTAAAGTTATATCAAAATCTTAGAGAAACTATTAAAAAAGATATCAAAGATGATGTAAGTTCAATATATATAGCTTCAAGTAGAGTTTTATTTAATAGTAGTTATGCTTTTGTTTTATGGATAATTCTTTCATCTATGGGACTTTTTTATATTTATAAAGATATGAGTTCTAGAATAAAACAGATTGTTGAAGAGTCAGAAAGTATTTCACAAGGTAAAGCAAACTTTCACAAAAGACTCTCTTCTATTTCTTCTGATGAATTAGGACTTATTGTAAATTCAATTAATACTTTTATTTCAAAATTAGAACAAAACCATGAAGATTTAGAAAATGCAAAAGATGATATAAAACGTTTTATTGCAGATACAGTACATCAAATTAGAACTCCTTTATCTAGTATTCTTATGAATGCTGAGATGATAAAAGATTTGCAAGAAGATGACTCTTTAGCACCTTTTATTGATTCAATAGATGCTTCAATAAATATGCTATCAAACTCCTATGAAGATTTATCTTATGTTACCTCTTATGACTCAATAAAATATAATCCAAACTTAATCTCATTAAGTCAAATGATAGAAAAAAGAATAGTATTTTTTCAAACTATTTGTAGAATGAATTTAAAAGAAATAGAGTCTGATATTGATATAAATGCCTATACTTATATAAATATTGTAGAACTAGAAAGATTAATTGATAATAATATTTCAAATGCAATTAAATATGCCAAAATAGAAAAGCCTATTTATATAAGATTAATAAAATCAAAAGAATCTAATAGAATTATTTTAGAGTTTAGAAGTTATGCAAAAGAGATAAAAAATAAAAAGAAAATATTTGAAAAAAATTATAGAGAAGAAGAATCAAAAAGAGGTTTAGGTTTAGGATTAAATATTGTAAAAAACATCTGCGATAAATATAATATTTCATATGAAGCAAGCTATAAAGATAATCAAAATATTTTTACTTATACTTTTGATGAAATCAAAAAAATAGGGATTTAATTTAAATTGAAATATATACAGCATTATCCACAAGAGATACAAAATCAAATACAAGAGTTAATAAACAAAGATAAATTAGGTGACTACTTAAGAAATAAATATCCAAAGAAACATGAAATTAAAACAGATAAAGCTTTATATGCTTATGTTATGGATTTTAAGAATGAATATTTCAAAAAATCTCAAATATCAAAAGTAATGTATGATGGAAAGATAAATGTAATAAGTAATGCTCTTGGAATGCACACAATTATCTCAAGAGTTCAAGGAAGTAAACTAAAATCTAAAAATGAAATACGAGTTGCAAGCATGTTTAAAAATGCTCCAGAAAAGTTTTTAGAAATGATTGTAGTTCATGAATTATCTCATTTTAAAGAGAAAGAACATAATAAAGCTTTTTATAATTTGTGTACATTTATACAAGAAGATTATCATCAAATAGAGTTTGATTTAAGAGTTTATTTACTTCATTTAGACTTATATGGAAAGTTATATTAACTCTCCATATCTATTTTAACTTTTTTCTTTTATTTTTCTAATTCTACAGTATTTAAATACTCTCTAAATGAGTTTTGACCTAAGTTATCATTTTCATAAGAAGCAATTAAATTCCCTACAAAATCAACAAGTTTAGAAGCTTCAACTTTTACACCTGTTTTATGTGCAATTCTACTTCCCTTCTCACCTTGAAGTTGACCACCTAATAATACATCATAACCTTCAACTCTTTTGCCCTCTTCATCTCTTACTTTAGTTCCAACAAAACCAATGTCAGAAATTTGTGGATGTGAACATCCATTACCACAACCTGAAATTGCTATCATTACAGTTTCAGTAAAGTTAGGGTTTTTCTCTTCTAATTCAAGTACAACTTTTTTAGCATACTCTTTTGTTTCAGTTATACCAAATTTACAGAATTCTCTACCTGTACATGATTGTAATCTTGCTCTAAATGGTGTTGGAGCATACGGGTAACCTAATGCATCAATCTCATCTGCTAAAGCTTTAGCATCCGCGTCTTTTACACCATAAATTATAAAGTTTTGTGTAGAAGTTAAAGCCATTCCACCTGCATTGTATTTATTACAAATATCACTAATTAATTTAAAGTCTTCACCATCAACTCTTCCTGAGTTTGTAGCAAATCCAATAAATGATTCACCCTCTTGTTTGGCTTTATGAATACCAAAATGGTTTCTATTTTCTAGAGGAGTAATTGCTGGTTCTTCTAAACCATCTTCTAATTTATATCCAATAACTTTTTCAATCTCGGCTACAAATTTTTCTAATCCCCACTCATTTACTAAGTGTCTAACTCTTGCTTTATTTCTATTTGCTCTATTTCCATAATCTCTAAAAATCTCAGCACATGCAACTGCTACATCTTTTACTTGCTCAGGTTTAACGTACTTTTTTGCTCTTAATGCAATTTGTTTTGATTTTGAAAGTCCACCAGCTAGTGTTAAATCAAATAATACATCTCCAGATTCATTCTTAAAAGCTGTAAATGCTACATCTTGAATTTCATGAGCAGCTGCATGTCTTGAACACCCAGAAATACCAATTTTATATTTTCTAGGGAAGTTGCAGAATCTATCTTCATTTTCATCAAAATATGTATCAACTTCACGTGCAAGAATACTTGCATCAATAATTTCTTCAGCATCAATTCCACCAACTGGAGAAGTCATAATAGGTCTTGGACCATCTCCTGAGGCCATTCTTGATGTTAAACCTACTGAATCTAAAAGTTTAAAAATTGCAGGTATATCTTTTATTTGAATATAGTGAAATTGTATATTTTGTCTATCTGTAATATCAACTAAACCTTGAGCATACTCAAGTCCAATCTTTGCCATAACTGCTAACTGTTCTTGATTCATTTTTGTATCAGTTAATTTAATTCTTTTCATAAAATATTTTTTATCTTCTGTTTCATCTGCATTAATATGTGGATACATACCATACCATTTTAATAATCCAATATATTCATCACTTAAAGGTATTCCCTCTTGTGCTTCTTTAAACATATCTTCAATAACATGTAAAGGATTTCTTGAAGCTTTAAGCTGTTCAACTGCTGATAATTCTTTTTCTGCCATAAAGGACTCCTAATATTTATATCAATTTTAATTAATTTTTCAAAATTATAACATATAATTTTAAATATACAATTAATTTAATGTTGATTATTTAAATATAGTATAAATAAACACTATATATAGTACCTAATTAAATATATAACTATTTTACTTGGGTATAAATTTAAAATAAAAAAAGCAAAAAGATTAATTTCCTTTTACTTATTAAATCTTTATCTAAAAGTTCTTTTGCTCCACCAGCTTGAGTTGTAAGAGTAATACCTTCTAGTAATACTGATTTATCTTTTTCTTTATTTGGTAAATGATTATAGATAATCAAAGAAAAATAGATTTTTCACTATAATACGACAAACTTATACACTAAGAGAAAATATGAAACTATCAAATGAACAACTAGAAGAATTTAACTCAAACGGTTTTCTAATCTTAAAAAATTTTGCAAATGAAGAACTATGCAATAATATCTTGCAAAAAGCAAAAGAACACTTGAAAAGAAAAGAAGCTCCAATAGAGAGTGAACAAGAATATATGAATATAGATGAAGAGAAAATCACAGTTCGAAGATTAAGACAAGTGTATGATAGAGAAGATATATTCAAAGATTGGATGACAAACGAAGAGATTAGACCAGTTTTAAAACAAGTTCTAAATGACACACCAGTACTTACTTTAGCTCACCATAATTCGATTATGACTAAGTTACCACATGAAAGTACAAGAACATTTTGGCATCAAGATAGAAGATATTGGCATTTTAAAAATGATGATTTAGTTTCTGTTTGGCTAAGTCTTGGTGATGAATTTTTAGAAAACGGTCTTTTAGAGTTTATTCCTACTTCACATAAAATTCAATTTGATAAAAATAGGTTTGATGAAAATTCAAATTTCTTAGATGAAAATATACAGAATCAAGAATTAATAAAAACAAGAACATCTCAAAATCTAAAAAAAGGAGATGTAGTATTATTTCACTGTAAAACTCTTCATCATGCAAGTAAAAATCAAACTAATAATCCTAAGATATCTTTTGTATATACAGTAAGAGCATCATCAAATAAAGCACTTCTTAATACAAGAAGTGATTTTAAGGAAATAATTCTTGACTAAAGAACTAATACTACTAATAAAAGAAAAAACCTCTCTATCTGTAAAAGCAATTGAAAATATAATTTTATTATTAGATGAGGGATGTACTATTCCCTTTATTGCTAGATATAGGAAAGATGCTACATCAAATGCAACAGATGAAAACTTACGTGTTTTTGAAGAAGTTTTTAATTATTCAAAAAAACTTTTAAAAAGAAAAGAAGAGGTTCTAACTCTTTTAGAGGAAAAGAATTTTTTAAATGAAAAAATAAAAAACTCTATAAATGAAGCAAAAAGTATTCAAGTATTAGAAGATATTTATGCACCATTTAAAGAAAAAAAATCTTCTAGAACAAGTGATGCAATAGAAAATGGATTAGAACCACTTGCAAATATTATTCAATCTTTAAAATATACAAATGAAGAAATAAAACAAAAAGCAAAGCAGTTTTTAAATACAAAAATTAAATCAAGCAATGATGCAATTTCTGGCGCAAAAGATATTATAGCCCAAAGATATGCTGATGATTTTAAATCAAAAGAAATTGTTAGAAATCTCATTGCTTCTTGGGGTGAACTTCAAATTAAAGAGGGGAAATCTTTTAATAAAAATGGAGTTTATTCAAACTTTGCAAATAAAAATGAAAAAATAAAATACATAAAATCACATAGAACACTCGCAATTTTACGAGCAGTAAATGAAAAAGAGCTTTCAATAAAAATAGAGATTGATGAAAATCATATTTTAGAAAATATAAAAAAATATAAAATCCCACAATGGGCATCAAGTTCTAAAGATACAGTTTATGATGCATATAAAGATGGTTTAAAAAGATTACTACTTCCTAGTTTAAAAAGAGAAGCAATTAACACTATTAAAGAAAAAGCATCAAGTGAAGCAATTGAACTTTTTGGTAAAAACTTAAAAGAACTACTTCAAACAGCTCCACTTGTAAATCAAGTGATTTTAGGGATGGATCCAGGTTTTGTAAGCGGATGTAAATTAGCAGTAATTGATGAAAATGGTATTTATTTAGACTCAGATGTTATTTATCCTACGAAACCAAAAGAAAATATTGAAGCTTCAAGTAAAATATTATTATCTTTAATTAAAAAATATAAAGTAACTTCAATTGCAATTGGAAATGGTACGGCATCAAGAGAAACTGCACAATTTATATCAGAATTGATAAAAGAAAACAATTTAGATATAAACTATGCAATTGTAAGTGAGATAGGGGCTAGTGTATACTCTGCATCTAAAATTGCTGCACAAGAGTATCCAAAGTTAGATGTAACAATTAGAGGTGCTATTTCAATTGCTGGAAGACTTCGTGATCCAATGGCTACATTAGTAAAAATTGATCCAAAATCTTTAGGAATTGGGCAATATCAACATGATGTAAACCAAAAAGAATTAGCTTTAAAACTTGAAAATACAACAGTAGATTTAGTAAATAAAGTAGGAGTTGATTTAAATTCTGCTTCATATAAACTCTTATCTTTTATATCAGGAATTTCTGAAAAACTTGCAATAAATATTATCGAACATAAAAGTAGTATAAAAAGATTTAACAGTAAAAATGAACTTCTAAAAGTAAAAGGCTTAGGTGCAAAAGCTTATGAGCAGGCAGTAGGTTTCTTACGAATAAAAGATGGAAAAAGTATATTAGATAATACAGCTATTCATCCAGAAGATTATACTCTTACAAAAAATCTACAAAAGAATTACAACATAGAAGAGATAAAAGATAATCAAATAGAGCAAATTGCAAAAGAGTTAAACACAATTCCTTTTAAACTTAAAGATATAATCCAAGAGTTAAAAAAACCAGGATATGATGTAAGAAATGAGTTTAATCAAGTGAAATTTGCACAAGATGTTACAAAACTAGAAGACTTAAAAGAAGGATTTATACTAAGTGGAATTGTACGAAACATTACAGATTTTGGAGCTTTTGTAGATATTGGTTTAAAAAATGATGCCTTACTTCATATCTCACAGATATCTCAAAAAAGAATCAATCATCCAAGTGAAGTTTTGAGTATAAATCAGAATCTAGAAAAGATTAAAGTTGTTAGTGTAGATTTAGATAAACAAAGAGTTGGATTAAGTTTAAAATAGATTATTTATTGATAAGAATCAATACAATAAAATCCAATATTGATTATAATTATCAAAAATAATTAAAAAGGTCAATAAATGGAATATACATTAATTCTAATCATCCACTTACTTTCAGCAATTATCTTTATAGGATTTATCTTTGCAGACGTAATAGTTTTCCCAGCAGTTAAAAATAAACTTGGTGTTGAGTTTCACACTAAAATGATTGAAGCAATAGTAGGACGAGGTCTTAAAATCTATCCACCAATTGTAGTACTACTTATGGGTACTGGTGGATATATGTTTTCAAAATATGTAAACAGTGAACTAGGATACTTTGAAACTCCTATGCAAATATTATTATGGATTAAATTTGCTTTTGTTGTTTTAATCGTTCTTGGAGTGATTTATACTATGTATTGTAAGCTTACAAAAACTGTCCCTGTTGCTTTTATGAACTATTTTCATTCCTATGCTCTAGTTTTAGGAATTGCTATTGTTATTCTTGCAAAAGTAATGTTTGTAGTTTAGTTAGAAAAAGTAAAAACTAGAGAAAGAATTCTCTAGTTTTTAAAAGCAATTGCATCAACTTCAACTAAAACATTTTTAGGTAAAGTTTTTACTGCAACTGTTGCACGTGCAGGTGCAGTTTGAGCTTTAAAATATTCTGAATATACTTCATTAAAGCTTGCAAAATTATCCATATCAGATAAATAACATGTAGTTTTTAATACATTTTCATAAGAAGACCCTGCTTCTTCTAAAACTTCTTTTAAATTATCCATAACAACTTTTGATTGCTCTTTTATTCCACCCTCTACTATTTCCATAGTTTCTGGAATTAAAGGTATTTGTCCTGATGTAAACACTAAATTTGCTAAAGCTGTAGCTTGATTATAAGGTCCTATTGCATCTGGTGCTTTTTTTGTTGATATAATTTCTTTCATACTATTCCTTCGTATAATACATTTATCGTTCAATTAGTTAAAATAAGAACGAGTTAATTAAAACTCATAGCTCTCACAAAGGTTAACAA
>MDTG01063118.1_pt1 | contig 14294 bp, 13 predicted proteins | sample 811421 | NCBI WGS metagenome assembly MDTG01 (sample SAMN05326645, study PRJNA326480) | marine metagenome | isolation source: seawater | place: Pacific Ocean: South East | collected 2011
CCGGCGGCCGGGAAGTGGAAGCGGTGGTAGTCCGCCGGCGCGAGGCGCACGATCACGACCGCGCCCTGGTGGAAGCGGTTGGCCAGGGCGGCGCTGCCGAGCAGCTCCAGGGGGCTGACCTCGCTGCGCTTGACCCGCAGCCGCCCGTCCGCGGCCACACTCGGGAAGACCAGCGCGCGTCCGTCCGCGGGCGAGAGGAGCGCGGTGGGGTCCGGGTCGAGGGGCCGCGCGCCGGGGTGGAGGCGGCGCGCGAAGAAGGCGTCGAGGGACTCGTAGTCGCTGAGGGGCAGCTCCGCCTCGCTGGCGTCGATCCCGAGGCGCTGCACGAAGGCGGGGATCTGGGCCTTGGAGCGGCGCGAGCGCTTGAGCCGCCCGTAGAGGTGGCTGAAGGGCGCGCGGGAGAAGAGGCCCCGCTCGAGCAGTCCGCCGAGGCGGGACTCGTAGAACAGGCGCAGCTCCTGCTCGCCGAACACCTGCTCGGTCAGCCACGCCCCGCTCTCGCGATCCTTATAACAAATCTCGCTGCCCATAGGGGCGAGATCTTAAAGGAGGGAGCGGGCGCGGCGGGAGCGCGAGCTCGCTCGGGCTTCTCGGGGGGTGGGCGCGGCCGCTAGGTTGTCTAGCTTTAGCTTGTCGGCGGCGCCCTCTAGAACGAAGCCAGGTCCACCCGCTTGACTCTTCCGCTGCTGATCCAGAGCTACGACGACGCCGTCGCGGCGATCCTGAGCGAGGTCCGCCTCGCCGGGCCAGGCGATTGGGTGCGGCTGAGCGTGTGGATCCTCGAGCCCGGGGAGACGAGCGAGGAGCTCCTGAGTGAGCTGGTCGCGGCGGCCGAGCGCGGGGCCGAGGTCCTGGTCTCGGTCGACGGGACCAACGCCTCGCTCGTGCAGCGGCTCTGGGAGCGGACCGTGACCCTGCTGCCGCGGGTGCGCCGCCTCGCGCGCGAGGTCGAGCACCTGAGCTGCGTCGAGCGGCGCGAGCCCGATCACGCCAAGTACGCGATCTTCCGCAGCCCCGCGCGGCCGACCGTCGCGGTGTGGGGCGGGGTCAACCTCGGCGACCGCTTCCGCCCCTGGCGCGACTTCGTGGTCCGGCTGGAGGGGCCCGAGGCCGAGGCCGTCGCGCTCAAGGTCCTGGGTGAGGACCCCGAGTTCGCCTACCCGCCCGCCGAGGGCGCGCTGACGCCGGTGGCCAACGTCCCCGCCAGCGAGCGCTTCGAGATCCTGCCCGCCTTCCGCGCCCTCGTCACCGACCCGGCCGTGACCCGGGTCCGCTTCGCCATGGCCTACCTCGACCGGACCGGCGTGGCCGAGGTGCTGCGGCCCGCCCTCGAGGCCGGCGTGGAGGTCGAGTTCCTCTTGCCGGGGCTGGCCAACGTCTACCAGGACAGCAACTTCATGGCGCTGGAGACGGTCCTCCCCGAGCCCGGCTTCCGCGCCTTCGCCTGCCCGCACATGCTCCACGCCAAGGTGGCGCTGGCCTACGCCGGAGACGAGCTCCACTGCGCGTTCTTTGGCTCGGCGAACCTCAAGCGTTACTCGCTCCGCTATCTGGGCGAGCTGAACGCCTTCGCGCGAGGGATCCCGCTGGCGAGTGAGCTGGAGGCGGCGACGAACGCCCTCTTCGCGGAGAGCGAGCCCCTCGAGCTGCCGATTCGCTACTGGCGGCTCAAGGCGATCGTGGAGGAGCGGCTGGGCTGAGCCCTTACTCAGCCTTCTTGATCTGCTCGACCTTCTGCTCCTGCGCGGCGTCCGCGTAGGCCTCGTCCTCGAGTCCGGGGCCGCGCTGCACGATGAAGTGCTTGCGGGCCATGGCGAGGAAGTCCTGGACGGCCTGGGTCAGGGCGGCGTCGTCTTGCTCGCCCTTCTTGATCGTCCAGCGCCCGTTCAGCACGTTGCGCTGTCGGTGGGCCTTGCCCTTGTAGCTGAGCACCACCGAGCTGGCCTTGTCTTCGCGGCTGACCTGGATCTCGAAGATCTTGTTGCCCTTGGCCTGCTTGACGAACTGCTGGAAGCGCATCTTGTCCATGCTCATGACGATTCAACGTCCCTTCTGGAGGCGGATCGAGAAGTCAGAGCTGAACACGTCGGGCATCGCCTGGAGCTTGCTAACGACGCGGTCGACGTCGTATTCGACTCGCCGCCAATGCATTTTGTTCTTGTTGATCTCGAGGTAGCACGCGCGGGGATCACCGTCGCGCGGCTGACCGATCGAGCCCACGCACACCAGGGCCTTCATGCCCTTCTTGTAGTGGAAGAAGTTGTCGATCTCCTGCGCCGAGCGCCACATGAGCGGCTCTTCGAGGATGACGCCGGGGACCTGGGTCTGGGTGTAGAAGGTCACCTTCTCGGTCGAGCCGAAGGCGGCGCGCAGCTTACGCGGGTCCTGCCGGACGTCGAGCGGGAAGAGATATTCGTAGCAGCTGCGCGGAGAGCCGTGCACGAAGGTGATCCCGGCGCTGGTGAAGCTCTCGAGCGCGCCCTCGAAGAAGGCGCGTCGGGCCGCCGCGGCGTTGGGGTCGCCTGACTCGACCTGCTGCCGGGTCCAGTCGAGGATCTGCTGCGTCTTGGGAATGAAGCCCTCGCTGCCCTCGATCATGGCGAGGTCGTGGTCGCCCTTGACGAACATGAAGCAGCTCTGCCGGACCAGCTCGATGCACTCGAGCGGGTCAGGGCCAAAGCCGACGACGTCGCCCAGGCACACGACGCGCTCGATGTTGCGCGCGCGAATGTCTGCGAGCGCAGCCTTGAGTGCGTCAGCGTTGGCTTGGATACACCCCAACACCGCGTAGTGCACCGCGCACCACCTCCCTCTGAGGGCACACTAGCCAACGGGATCGCCCCAGGCACGCGCTCCGTGAGGAGTGGGTTTTTCTCGGCTTAGGTCGCCTCGAGGCGCTTGGCCTCGAGCTCCTCCCAGCGGGCGTAGAGCGACTCCACCCGCTGCTGGGTGGCGTGGAGCTCGGAGTAGGCCTCCTGCAGCCGCTCGTGGTCCTCCATGACCTCGGGCTCCTCGACCAGGGCCTGCAGGCGCTCGACCTCGCCCTCGGCCGCCAGGATCGTCTCCTCCATGCCGTCCCACTCGCGCTTCTCGGCGCTGGACAGGCCCGGGCGCCCGCGGCGCCGCCGCGGCTTGGCCTCGCCCGCCTGCTCCCGGGCCTGCTCCCGCGCCGCTCGCGCCAGCTGCTTGCGCCAGCGGCGCCACTGGGCCAGGTCGACCACCTGTCTCCAGGCGCCGGCTCCGTCGAGCGCGAGCAGGCTGTCGCAGAGGCGGCTGAGGAAGTAGCGGTCATGAGTCACGACCACCAGCGCCCCGGGGAAGGACTCCAGGCTCTCCTCGAGCACCGCGCGGGTCTGGAGGTCGAGGTCGTTGGTCGGCTCGTCGAGCAGGAGCAGGTCCGCCGGCTGGCGGATCAGCTCCGCGATCAGGACCCGGGCTCGCTCGCCGCCCGAGAGGCCCTCGACCTTCATGTCGAGGCGGTCCGCGTCCAGCTGGAAGCGCTTGGCCCAGGCGCTGACGTGCACCGGCTTGCCCTGGTAGACGATCGTGTCGCCTTCCGGGCAGAGGGCGCGGTGGAGGGTCGTCTCGGGGCTGAGCTTGTCCCGGTCCTGGTGGAACACGACGGTCCGCAGCTGGTGAGCGCGCTTGATCTTGCCCGCGCTGGGTTCGGCCTCTCCCGCCAGGACGCGGAGCAGGCTCGACTTCCCGCAGCCGTTGTCGCCGACCAGGCCCAGCGCGTCGCCCGGCTGGAGCTCGAGGTCCAGCCCGGAGATCAGGGTCTTGCCGCCCCGCTCGACCCCGAGCCCCTTCGCCGTCAGCAGGGCCTTGGTCCGCCGGCCGCTGCCGGTGAAGCCCAGCTCGACCGCGCCCCCGGCTCGGTTGCGCGACTGGATCTCGGTGAGGTCGCTCCCCAGCTGGCCCGCGCGATCGATGCGGTCCTTCTTCTTGGTCCCTCGCCCGCGAGGCCCGCGGCGCAGCCACTCCAGCTCGCGGCGCATGGCGTTGGCCAGCGCGCGCTCCTGCTTTTGCTGGCTGGCCAGCACCTCCTCGCGCCGCTCGAGGAACTGGCTGTAGGGCCCCTCCACCCGGAAGAAGCCCTCCGCGAAGCGGCGCCCGATCTCGATCACCTGCCGGGTCACGTGCTCGAGCAGGAAGCGGTCGTGGGTCACGACCAGGACCGCGAAGCGAGACTTGAGCAGGATCCCCTCCAGCCACTCGATCCCGCTCAGGTCGAGGTGGTTGGTCGGCTCGTCCATGAGGACCACGTCGGGGTCCTGCACGAGGACCTTCGCGATCGCCAGCCGCTTGCGCCAGCCGCCCGAGAGCTGGCCGGCGGGCTGGGCGAGGTCCGTGAAGCCGACCTTGCCGAGGACGATCCGGGCGTTGACCAGGCGCGTCTGCTCGTCGCCGCCTTCGGCCACCTCGGCCACCACGGACTCGACGCTGGCCTCGGGCGGGAAGCGCTCCTCCTGGGGCAGGTAGGCCAGCTTGGTCCCGCGGGCGAGGGCCACGTCCCCCCGGTCGGGGCTGAGCTCGCCGGCCAGGAGGCGCAGCAGGGTCGACTTCCCCGAGCCGTTGGAGCCGATCAGGCCGATCCGCTCACCCGCTTGGATCGAGAAGGTCAGGCCTTCGAAGAGGGGGTCCCCTTCGTAGGCGTAGGTCAGGTCACGGCAGCTGAGCAAACTCACGAGGGGCGGAGTATAGGCGCCGCTCGGCCTCGCGCCGCGCGAGAGCGTCGCTCGGCTACCTGAGCGCCGCCACGAGGGAGAGCCCCGCCAGGACGAGGTAGACCACCGTCTGGAACCAGAAGGCCAGGGGCTGATCCTCGCGGCGGACGACTCGGCCCAGCAATCCGCCCTTGGCCCAGACTCGACCGGTGGCGATCGCGTAACCGGCGAGCCCCAGGCAGAACACGCCCAAGCAGAGGAAGATCATGCGCTCACCCTACAGAGGCTGGACCCAGCTAAGCGGCGAGGCGCGCGGGGACGCCTGCGGTCAGCAAGCGGTGGCGCAGCTTGGTCAGGAAGCGCGGGGTCTCCTTGCGCCGGACCATGCGCTCCGCCTCCGCGATCGGGACCCACACGCGCAGCCGCTGGCCGTCCTCTAGCCAGCGGTCGAGCACGCGCTCGACCTCGAGCGCGTAGACGGCGACCTGCCGCTTGCGTCCCCCCTTGCGGTAGGTGAAGGACCCCAGCTTGGTGCCGACGCTCCCCAGGATCCCGGCCTCCTCGAGGCACTCCATCGCGGCGGCCTCGCGGGCGCTCTGGCCCTTCTTGACCCCGCCCTTGGGAATCCCCCAACCACCGCCCGTCCGCGTGACCAGCAGCACCTCGATCCCGTGCGCGCTCCTGCGGAAGGGGATCGCGGCAGCCTGGGCTTGCACAGCAGTGCGCTTCATAGGTCCTCCTGGTCGTTGCACTGCTCTTCGACCATTCGGGCCCCAGCCTTGAGCCTCTCTCGCCCTCAACCACCCGGCGCGACGAGCGTCGCGGTGTAGTTGCGCTCCAGGGTCCGCTCGACCCCGCGCTGCGAGATCCCGACGCGGGTCAGGAAGCGCTGGAGCTCGGCGCCTCGCAGGCTCGTCTCGCTGCCGCTCGTGGCCGAAGAGGGGATGATGAGCTCCACGCTCACCTCGTCGTCCACGCGTCGCAGCGTCATGTACTGGACGGGGTCGAAGCGCTGGCTGTCCCCCACGAAGAGGGTCAGCACGTAACCTCGCTGGGGAAACACCGCCAGGTAGCCGCCGTCGTTCTGGAACACGCGCTTTCGCCCCGCAGAGGCGTCGACCGCGGCCAGGAGACCGGCCAGGCGCGACTCGGGGCTCGCGTCGAAGTAGGCGAGGGTGGCTGCCACGCCCGCCGAGAGGGTGACGACGTAGATCCAGAGGCGCTTCCTCCAGCCGGCCTTGGCGGGTCGCGGCGGCGGCTCGGGCTCAGCGAGTCGCTGGGGGAGTTCCACGCTCACGCTCCCTCCCCTTCGTCTTCGGCCGGCTGGCGCTCCTCGGACAGGCGGGAGCAGCTCTCCAGGGCGGACTCGAGCTCGCCCGCGTGGGGGAAGCGCACGGCTGGGTCCTTGGCCAGGCAGCGGCGGAGGACCTCGTTCAGCTCGCTCGGCGCGCCCGGCAGATCCCGGACGGCGTCCTCGCGCACCGAGCGGGCGGCCTCCCGCAGGTTCTTCCCCGAGAAGGGCGGTCGGCCCGCGACCAGCTCGTGCAGCAGCGCGCCGAGGGCGAACACGTCGGTCCAGGGGCCGAGCTGGCCCCGGTCGCCGTCGAGGAGCTCGGGCGACATGTAGCCGATCGTGCCCAGGGCGATCCCAGCCGAGGTCAGCTCGCCGTCGGCGTCACCGAGGTCCTTGGCCAGGCCGAAGTCCGAGATCAAGGGGCTCCCGTCGCCCTGGAGCAGGATGTTCTCGGGCTTGAGGTCGCGGTGAATGATCCCCTCCTGGTGCAGCCCCGCCAGCGAGCGGGCGACGCCCTGCACGATCGCGGCGGCCTCCCGCCAGGGGAGCTGCTCGCGGCGGCTGAGCTCGCTCCTGAGCGAGCCTCCCTCGGCCAGCTCGAGGACCAGGTAGGGGCCCCGCGAGCTGCGCCCCGCGTCGAGCAGGGCCACGACGCCCGGGTGCTGCGCGGTTCGCTCGAGGAGCTCGACCTCGCGCAGGTAGCGCTCGCCGCGCGAGCGGCGCCGGCGCAGGAGCTTGATCGCGACCTCGTGGCCCTCCGGGTCGACGGCGCGGAACACGACCCCGGCCGAGCCGGCGCCCAGCCGCTCGAGCAGGCGATAGCGGCCGAGGTGGTCCTCGTCGGCCTCTTCGTCCTCGGGCGGGGCGTGGACCCAGGCGATCCGAGCCAGGCGGTCGTAGGCGTCGGGAGAGAGGGTCAAGGAGCCGTGACCCCGAACAGCGCCCGCAGCTCCTCGCGCGCCTCCTCCTCGCTGCGCACGTCTTCGCGCACGCGCTCGAGGATCAGCTCCGCGAAGCGGCGGCGCGCCGCGACGAGGTCGTTCTTGACGTCGTGGGGCTTGAGCCCGAGTTGATCGGCCAGCTCGCCGTAGGTCGGGCGCTCGCCGTCGCGCAGCTGAGGCTCGACCTCGTAGGCCAGGAACACCTCCAGCCGGCGCTGGGTCAGGGGCGTGCGCGCCTCGTTGGCCAGGTCGCGCAGGGCCTGGTCGATCACGGTCGCGCGCCACTCGCGGTCGAAGGGATCGGTCACGGGCTCGCGCTTGATCCGCGCCTCGATCGCCTCGATCTGGCCCGGGTCGAGGGAGACGTGGGTCCGGTCCCCGCCGCGCTTGAGCCGGCGCGCGTCGCGAGCGTCGGTCGCCACGAAGCGCTCCAGGAGGCTGCGCAGCAGCCCGCGGAAGCGGCCCGCGTCAGGGTCCGCCACGAAGCGCTCCAGGGTCCCCTTCTCGATCAGGTGCAGGAAGAAGGCCTGGGTCAGGTCCTCGGCGGTCGCCCGCTGCTTGCGGTGCCGCACTCGCAGCGCGCGATAGACGGGCCGCCAGTAGGCGGTCACCAGCTCGGCGTAGGCGTCGCGGCGCGTGCCGGTCCCGGCGCGGCTGCCGACCACGCGAGAGACGAGGGACCAGCGGGTGTAGGGGAACACCCCCGAGCCATGGCCCGAGCCAGACGTCCGCGTGTAGAGGGTCGGCACGCCGCCTCCTGCCCTGGCAGTCTAGCGCGCGGGTGGCGCAGCCGGCGAGGTCGAATCGGAGGGGCCGAGGGGGGGGAGGAAGTCGTCGACCGCGAGGCTGACGTCGGGGAAGGCCACGAGCTGGATCGACTCGCCGGGGCCGTAGCGCTGCTCCTGGGTGTAGGCGCCGTCCTTGGGCTCGCGCAGGACCTCGACCACGCCCTCGGCGACGTTCACGATCCAGTACTCCGGGGCGCCGTTCTCGGCGTAGATCCCCGCCTTGACGCCGCGGTCCTTGCGCAGGGAGGTGTCGGCGACCTCGACCAGGAGGTGAGCGCGCCGCGGGTGCGCAGGCTTGGGCTGGAGCGGCACGACCGCTAGATCGGGCTCGGGTTGGCTGTCGTCGAGCGCCGCATAGGGGCACTGGGGACGAACCTTCGCTCTCCCGACGAGCGCGAGCACCAAGCGCTCGTTCAGCTCCTGGATCGCGTGCGAGTGGGGGACGCCCTGGGGACTCAGCTCGACCAGGACCCCGCGCAAGAGCTCGATCCGCTGGTCCTCTTCGAACACGCCCGACTCGACCATGCGGTCGAACTCGCGTCGCGAGATGGGGTGGACTCGCTCGGGGCCCAGCAAGCGCAGGTCGAACATGTGTCGAGAGTAGTCGATCGCGGTCGTGTTACGCATGGGTCGTTCCTCATCGCGAGGGACCCTAGCGCCGACCTCTGACAGCCAGCGTTCCTTTTCTGTTAGGGGCGCTGCCGCAGCCCCGCCGGCGGGAAGGTCGGCTCCTGAGCCGGCGCCGCGAAGAGGTCCGTCACCGCCGCGACCCCGAGCGCGGGGCCCAGCGCGCGGACGAGGTCCGCCGCCGGCGTCCAGAGGCCCTCGCCGAAGGCGACGTCGAGGGGCGAGAGGGTGTTGAGGTAGGCCGGGCTCCAGGGGGCGTCGACGGCCTTGCCCTCGTCGCGCCACCAGAAGGCGAGCCGGCGCGCGGTCCACAGGTAGCCGTAGGGATAAGCGGTCGGGTTCTCGCGCCAGCCCGCGATCCGGTCGGCGGGCACGCGGTAGGCCGCCTCGCGGGCCAGCACCAGGGCCTGCGCGTCGTCGAGGGCCTGGCGCGCGTCGGCCAGGCGGGCGCGGTCGTCCCGGTCGACGTAGTCGTAGAGCCCGAGCGTCTGGCGGGCCCGCAGGGCCGTGACGCGCATGGCCTGCGCCAGCTCCTCCAGCAGCGGGCGGGCGTGCGCGGGCGCCTGGGGCACGAGCCGCTCGAGCTCGCTCGCGAGCGGCTCGAAGCGATCGCGCATCGCCAGCAGCAGGGGCCGGATCTCGCGCGCGTAGTCGACCCCGCTGAACAGGCCGCGGCGGAGGTCGATCAGTCCGCGCCGAGTCGGCTGGGTCGTGAGCGGGCCCAGCCCCGGGATCGGGACCAGCTTGGCGAACTCGTTCAGGTCGTCCCAGGTCTCCCAGCCCTGGAGGTAGGCCTGGCCGTTGCGCCGCTCGATATCGGCGGGGCGGCGCCCCTGCAGCTCTCCGAAGATCAAGAGCTCGCGCTGGGCGTCGCAGATCCGCAGCAGCACGTCGATCACGTCCCCGGCCACCGGCCCGAAGGGCCGCGTCACGGGCGCCAAGGACTGGCGCAAGGCCTCGCGGTCGCTCGCGGCGGCTTCGTGGGGCTCCCAGGCGCCGCGCGCCGTGACCACGTCGTTGAGCCAGTAGCCCCACTCCCAGCCGCTGCTGAAGATCGACTGCCCCTCCATTCGCTCGCCGGGGCCCAGCCGGCCCGCGCGCTCGTCTCCGGCCAGCAGGCGCAGGTCGCGCACCCGGCGGTCCGCGTAGACCGGCAGGAAGAGCGGCACGTCGATGTCGAAGCTGACCCAGTAGGCCGTCTCTGGATACCAGAGCAGGGGCCGCTCCTTGGCCTCGAGGTGAATGAAGTCGCGAATGAAGCCGAAGTCGCTCGCCCCATAGGTCGGCGCGGGGTCGTCGAGGGCGTAGTGCTGGACGGTGTGCGCGTAGACCCCCAGGTGCGGGTCGGCGTAGTGGCTGAGGAAGTTGAAGTTGATCGGCTGGCCGGTGCGCGGGTCGGGGAAGGCCTGCGCGGTCTGCCCCTGACTCACGTGCGCCTTGACGTAGGCCCCCTTGCCCTGCGCCTTCAGGTGGCGGGCGAAGGCGTTCATCCAGTCGAGCATCTTCTGGTCGTCGGGCTTGGTGAACTCGCTGAAGCCCAGCTCGGTCGAGGCGAAGTCGAACCCGCAGGCCAGCACGTAGTCGAGCCGATCGCGGATCTGGCGCTCCTCGTCGGCGAGGGTCGAGAGCTGGCGCACCAGCCGCCAGGCGTGCTGCTGCTGGAGCGCGAGGGGCACGTCGATCCCGGTGCTGATCCCCCAGGCCTGGCTGATCCTCACGATCTCGCTCAGGCGCTGCTGACGGACCGGCCCGTCGGCGAAGGCCTCCCAGCTCTTGGCGCTGAGCAGGACCCACTCGACCTCGTTCTGGCGGTTGGCGATCAACCATTCGCAGTAGGTCTCCCACTCGGGGAGCGTGGCCCGCCAGCCGGCCGCGTCCTGCGGGCCCTGCGGGCCCCAGCCGTTGAGCAGGTCGGTCAGCTCGAGCGGGTGCATCGTGTGCAGGTGGATCGCGCGCTGCGGCCAGCGCGGCGCCTCGCGCAGCTCGAGCCCGGCCGGGGGTCGGCTCAGCTCACTCGGCTCGGTCGGGTCGAGGGGGTGCAAGAAGGCGAAGCCCAGCTCTTCGAGCAGGGCGTAGGTCCCGTAGAGCAGCCCGCGGTTGACCCCGTGCGCGTGCGCGCCGGGACCCGCCGGGTTGCCGTCGGCGGCCACGACCCGCACCCCAGGCGCGAGGTCGCCGGCGCGGACCACGAAGCCCTCCGCCCCCAGGGGCGCGGGATCACCGGCCGGGATCAGGGAGCGGGTGGCGCTCGTCTCGCCCAGCCCGATCACGAGCGAGCCCGAGGCCAGGCCCGCCAGGCTGGCGGCCGGGCTGCGCAGCTCGAGGGGGTGCTGGCTGCTCAGGCGGAGCAGGTCCTCGACTCGCTGAGCCACGTGCGCGGGCACGCTCGAGCCGACCTGGAGCACGACCACGCTCTGCGTCGCGACCGGCGCCGAGCTCGAGGTCGAAGGCGCCGTGGTGCTGGCAACACCCCCCCCGCTGCTGCTGCTGCCCTTGGTGCAGCCGGCGAGCGCCAGCGCGGCGATCGTGAGGAGGAAGGTTCGCTTCATGCCCACCGGATTCGCACGCGCTGTGCCGCCTCCCGCAGCGTGGTGGGTGTCGGCGGGCGGTCATTGCTTCATTGGACTTAGGGCCATTCCCAGGAGCGATCCGCAGAGCTGGGCCCCGGTTCCTTTCCAGTTTCCCGTTAATGAAAGTGAAAGGAAACGCAGCGCTCAGGGCTCGGCGGCGCGCTGGCCCACTCGCTATCCTGGGCCATGGTCCCAGCTCACGACCCCGCGCAGCGATCCGTCGGTCAGCAGCTCGGCCCGTCCTGCGCGCCGAGCGCCCTGGAGCGCGCGGCGCAGACTCGCTGAGGAGAGCCTGATGACCGAGGACGACTGGGACGCCCTGGCCGCCGAGTCCGAGCTGGTGCTCGAGGACCTCGACGGCTGCTCGGGCATGTACGAGGAGGAGAAGTTCTACCGCCACCCCGACGGTCGCTTCCTCCAGCGAAGCGAGTCCCTCGGCAGCGAGGCCTACTCGCCGACCGTCTCGTGGCGCTGGCTGAGCGCCGGCGCCGCCGAGGCCGCGATGCAGGAGGTCCGGCGGACTCGAGCCCGGCGGGAGGAGCGCGAGGCGCGGGCGGCCAAGCGGCCCCAACCCCGGCCCGCGCCGCCGCTGACCGACGTCGTCGGCGCTTTGATCCCGCGCCTCGAGCGCTTCCCGCCGGACGGCTGGAAGAACGTCAACGTCGAGGTCGCCGATCCGCCGCCCGAGGCCATGGCGGCGGTCGAGTCCGACGACCCCCGCTACGTGAGCCTCGTCGTCGCGAGGGGGCCCGACACGCCTTACTATGTGCGGGCGAGCTGGCTCTCGCAGGTGGGCCTCGAGCGCACCCTGGCGGCCTTCGGCGACGAGGTCGCGACCGAGGACCACGGGAACGGGAACCGCGAGCTCGAGTTCGCCCACCCCGACCCTGCCAGCGCCGCCGAGCGCGTCCTGGCGGTGATCCGGGAGGTGTTCCTCGTGCCTGAACCCGGCGTGCACGTGGACTGAGAGGGAAACTGGCTGGCCCCTAGCCGTGGCTCCAAACGCTCGATAGGCTCTGTGCCCCGGAGGTGGAGCCCATGAGCGACCACGACCCCCGCGGCCAGGAGCGGCGCGAGCGCGCCGGTATCTCCCGCCGCGAGATCCTCGCGAGCAGCGGCGCCGCTGCGTTCCTGTCTGGCCTGACCGGCGCACGCTCGGCCAAGGCCCAAGACGCAGCCGAGCCCAAGATCGCCTGGGCTGGCCCCCGCAAGCACCCCGTCAGCCTGAAGCTCAACGGCAAGCCGGCCAAGCTCGCGGTCGAGCCGCGGGTGACCCTGCTCGACGCCTTGCGCGACCACCTCGAGCTGACCGGCACCAAGCGGATCTGCGACCGGGGCGCCTGCGGCGGCTGCACCGTGTGGCTCGACGGCCTGCCGGTCAACAGCTGCATGACGCTCGCCATCGACGCCGAGGGCCGCTCGGTGACCACGATCGAGGGCCTCAGCCAGGGCGGCGAGCTGCACCCGGTCCAGCAGGCCTTCGTGGAGGAGGACGCGCTCCAGTGCGGCTTCTGCACGCCGGGCATGGTCATGTCCTGCGCGGCGCTGCTCGCCCACAACAAGTCGCCCAGCGACGCCGAGATCAAGGAGGCGGTCGCGGGCAACCTCTGCCGCTGCGGCACCTACCCGCACGTGTTCTCGGCCTGCAGGAAGGCGGCCGGACAGTGAGCGCTGACGACCTGAAGCTCGGCTTCCCGGGCAACGAGAAGGACTACGAGGGGCGCGCCAAGGCGGACATGCGCCCCTGGGACCGCCAATCCAGCCTGAGCGTGGTGGGCAAGGAGCGCCCGCGCCTCGAGGCGCCGCTCAAGGTCAGCGGTCGGGCCCGCTACAGCTACGACGTCCGCTTCCCGAACCTGATCGTGGCCAGGCTGCTCCGCTCGCCCCACGCGGCGGCGAAGGTCAAGTCGGTCGACCTCTCCAAGGCCAAGCTGCTCGCGGGCGTCCTCTACGCCGAGGACTTCACCCAGGAGGGGCGCAACGCGGCCCGGATCCGCTACGCCGGCCAGCCCGTCGCGGGGATCGCCGCCGTGGACGAGCAGGTCCTCGACGACGCCCTGGCGCTGATCGAGGTCGAGTACGAGGTCCTGCCCCACGTGGTCGACATCGAGTCGGCCCTGGCCGAGGGCGCGCCCGCGGTCACCGGGCGCAAGGGCAACGAGCGCGGCGGCGGTCCTCGCGGCGACAAGGCCAAGGTCGAGCAGGCCCACGCCCGCGCCGAGAAGGTGATCGAGGCGGAGTACAGGACCCAGGTCCAGACCCACATGTGCCTCGAGACCCACGGCTCGGTCTGCTCCTGGAAGGACGGGCACCTGACGGTCTACGCCTCGACCCAGGGCACCTTCGCGGTCAAGCGGAGCATGGCCCGCGCCATGGGCCTCGAGGCCAGCCAGGTGACCGTGATCACCGAGCACATGGGCGGCGGCTTCGGCTCCAAGTTCGGCGTCGACGCCTGGGACGTGTTCTGCGCCAAGGCCGCCAAGGCGACGAGTCGCCCCTGCCGGCTGATGCTCGACCGGGCCGAGGAGCACCTCGCCGGCAACCGGCCCGACTCGATCCAGAAGTGCAAGTTCTCGGTCGCCAAGGACGGGACGCTCCTGGGCGCCGAGGTCCGCGCCTGGGGCACGGGCGGCGTCGGCGGCGGGGCCGGGGTGACCAACCCCGCGATCTACGACTTCGCCGCGACCTGGAGCGAGCAGTCCGACGTCATGACCAACGCCTCCCGCGCGCGCGCCTTCCGCGCGCCGCGGCACCCGCAGGGGATCTTCGCGCTCGAGAGCATGCTCGACGAGCTGGCCGAGGCGATCGGCATGGACCCGCTCGAGCTGCGGCTCAAGAACGACCCCCACCCGGTCCGTCAGGCCCAGTGGAAGGTCGGCGCCGAGGCGATCGGCTGGGAGCGGCGCAAGCCCTCGGGCACGGGCAAGGGCCCGCTGCGGCGCGGCCTGGGCTGCGCCGCCACGCGCTGGAAGCACAACGCGCGGCCCGGCTGCGCGGTGCGGGTCCGGATCGGCCGCGACGGCTCGGTCGTGGTCCGCAACGGCAGCCAGGACATCGGCACGGGCACCCGGACCCTGCTGGCGGTGATGGTCGCCGAGGAGCTCGGGATCGCGCCCGAGCAGATCCAGGTCGCCCTCGGCCACACCGACGACCCCTACGGGCACCCCAGCGGCGGCTCGGTCACCTCGCCCTCGATCACGCCCGCCGCGCGCGAGGCCGGCTACCTGGCCAAGCGCCGCCTGCTCGAGGCGATCGCGCCTGCGATCGGCGCCGACGCCAGCAAGCTCGACCTCGCAGAGGGCAAGCTGACCGGCGGCCCCAAGGCGCTCAGCTTCGAGCAGTGCGCCAAGCTGCTCCAGCCCGACGCCGTCGAGGCGACCGGCTCGGCGGGCGGGGACGACTTCGGC
>MDTG01236637.1_pt1 | contig 14294 bp, 5 predicted proteins | sample 811421 | NCBI WGS metagenome assembly MDTG01 (sample SAMN05326645, study PRJNA326480) | marine metagenome | isolation source: seawater | place: Pacific Ocean: South East | collected 2011
CTTCTTTGGTAGCATAAACTTTAGTAGAATTTGAAAGAATACCTCCCATTCTAATAATAAGACTTGCTGCCTTTGTAATACCCTTACCTCCATAAGGAGTTAGAGTGTTGGCAATAGTTCCTTCGTATGCATGATTTACAATTAACAAACTTGCACTATAAGGAAAGTCGGCACGTTTTGTTGCAGATATTTGTTTTTCAATAACTCTGTGTATTTGTTGAGTTAATACTTTTGCCGTTTTCATAATTGCTCCATCCGCCTCTTTCTCTATAGCCTCTCTCTCAGCTTTACTTACCACGTTTCCTATAGAGTCTATGATTACCAAAATATCTGTAGGCAAATTACCCTCTCTTTGGTCTTTTAGTCTATCTCTAACAAACTTTGTAATATCTTCGACTTCTTCAATAGAATCAACATAGAGCATGTCTTCTTGGGATATTCCCATTTCTAATGCGTGACCCCAATTAAACTTCTTTTCAGTATTTATAAAAATTGGTAAAATATCATTATCAATAGCTCCTTTGGCAGCCTCTAAAGCTAAAGTAGACTTTCCAGAATCTGGATGTCCGTAAACCATGGTAACTCCATACATTGGAATACCTGGCAATTGTGTTGTGTCTTGATAAGCTCTTCCTAGTGGAATCCACTCATCTTCTTTGTATATAACCTCTTCTATGTCTAACTTTTGTCTATAATCAGTTATGGAAAACGTTTTTTTAGACTTTACTTTTGGTGTTGACTTTTCTTCTTCTTTTGCTTTCGCCATCTTTAAATTTTTTAATTATTAATTATTTTAAACTTCAGAATCTGAAGCATTTATTACTGTTATAGATTTATCTAATATTTTTTGAATAGCATCGTAAGGCAATTCTATAAAAACATCATTTAAGGGCTTAACCAAGCTTCTTAATGTATTTATTTTTTCATTATCTTGAAGACCATGCTCATCAACCATTAGAGGAGACTTTACAGGGATAGGCATTAAATTAGGCGTATCCGAATCTGCTGGGAATGTGATATTAATATCGTTGCCCTGAGAAACGTGAGATATATCTCCGTAATATTTGTTTTTGTAAAACCCTGCAATAGTATTTAATACAGTCTTAGAAAAGCCCCACCACTTTGGACCCTCGTGCTCTTTTCCTCTAACTATTACTGGTAGGAAGTGTCTGGTTTTAGCCATTTTCTTTTTCTTATCATCACTATCTGGTAGCGTGTCAAGATATTCGCAAATAGGGCACGGCCTTCCATAAAGAGATGGGCATACAACCATTTTTGATGTACCAATATTCCAGTGAAAATCTATTTTTTGATAAGCCTTACCTTCTAGAGGGGGAACTATCCTTATGTCTAGTCCTTCTTCTGGTAATTTACCTTTTTTTGGATTGAAAGTGACTTCTTTTAAGTCTACTTTTACTCGATTGTTTTTATCGCTGTAGGAATTTGCAGCATCTACATCGCTTAAAAACTGTTCAACATTCATACCCTGACTTACAGGCTGTTGATTTAAATTTGTTCCCCCAAATTGTTCATTTGAGGGAACAGTGTTTCCTTCATTCATTTTTCTCTTTTTTAAGTTTTAATCAGTCTAAAGTGCTATAATAGCTTATTGGTGACCGTTACAAACAACTCTCTATTAGAGTTCAATCATAAATAGAAATTTTTTTTAATTTCTATATACAAATCAAAAGAAAAAAATAACAAAATGCAATATATTATGTGATAAATATTAATTACTTTTCAACATTGTTTTTTTTATGTTGAAAACTAGAATTTAAGAACATTCCATGTATGTGTTTCCACGTGAAAAGTCTACATCAAAAACCATATCGTTATAGTTTGATAAAATTTTTGCAATATCTTTAATTGAGCCTATATCATCTGGATGTATGTCCATTACAAAGGAATCATGAACCTGGAACATAAAAGATGATTTATGATTTTCTAGCCAAATTTTTAATTCTTGTATTTTGTCTACAACTATTTCAGTTGCGGTAGATTGAACATAATTATTAAATGCTGCATAAGATTTATTTGGCTTTATTAGGGTACCGAAAGGGTTTATTATATACCCTAGCTCTTTATAAACATTATTAATATAATCAGAAGTTTGTAATATTGGAGATAAAAAATGCTTTACATTTTCAAGAGAACTGTCAATATCAATGTTGTCAATTTTTGATATTATACTTTTAACTAGTTTATCTCCTCCTCCGTATAGAATTGCATGATTTACATCTTTAGCAACTTTTCTATGAATTTTAGTAATTTCTATATCACCAAACATGGCCTTTGCAGTATTATAATGTAAATCAGAATTCATGTTTGTTGTTATAAAACTTTCATCTCTAGATAGATACATCGAAAGTCTTGTCTCAAATGATTTGTAATCAAAAACTACAATTGTTCCACTGTTGTATCTTGATATCATTTGCTTTCTTATACCGCTATCTTTTGGTAACATTTGTGGATTAAAAGAATCTACACAATTAATTCTACCAGTTATAGTTCTTTTATCTGAATACCTTAACATCAGATACTTCTTACCATTATCCCAAGTACTTCTAACACCATCTGGAACCTTGAAATTTGCATTGAAATAAACTTTATTAGTAGAGAGCCATGATGTAACTCTGTCTTTTACAGTTTGTCTTAAACAAGAATTTAATTCATCTTTAGTTACTTCATGATTATCTCTTATAATCTTCATTAGTGATGGTATATGTCTATACATATCTTTTCCCAAAAATATTTTATTAAAATCTTTAGGCTCTATATAGTAAGAATATTTAGACCAAAAAATATTTTCAGTCGTCATAACATCTCTTAACTGGTCTACATAAACATACTTAACTGCGTTGTAATAACTAAATAAAGTACATTCAACTTTATTTATTAAGCTTGTTAATATTTTCTTTGAATCCTTACCAATAAATTCGATACTAGGTATGCTTATGGCGTATGTATCGGATTCATTATATATGTAGCATACATTGTTGTGAAAGTATATAAATGACCTAATTTTATTATTTATATTCTCTAAAAAAAAATCTCTTAATTCTCCATCAATTATAGCATCATAAGATATGACATCTTTATTAAAAAATTTTTTTATAGAAAATTCTAAAAAAGAATTTATGTCTGATTTATTTTTATCTTCTTTTTCAGTTAAGCTAAAAGTCCAAAATAAATTTTCAGAAATTTTAGTATTCATTATAGATTGTTCAGGATACAACTCTTTTACTTTGCTCCATCCCACAATTAAAGTAGGAACACTTATGTTAGAATCGTGCTCTATTGAATCTATTAACTCTAAAGCAAAATTAGAATGATGAGTATTTATGTAGTCTAAATCATCGTGTGAATAAGGAAGTATTTTACATATTTTAATTAAATCATGAAGCATAAAACAAATATATGAAATATTTGAAATAAATTAGATTGTAATTACTTGTTTTTTAGAAACAAAAATGAAATTGATTATATTCTCACGTACTGACCATCTCTTTTTCCACTATCATAAAGTTTTTTTAATGATTTTATAGAATGTCCAAATTTCATTTCATAATGAGGCTTATCCTTAAATGATGTCCAGTCTCCACCCCAATCAAATCCTACAGACTTTCCTAACCTTGATATCTTTGCCTCATTTGGACTATTCCACAGGGCATTACCATCTTTTATTTCTACTATATCAATAGCTAGTCCATAATTGTGCAAACTTGACCCAGCTTTTGCATAAGTCACTATCTTTCCAGAAGTAGTCCTTCCTTTGGCATATAATTTTGTCTGCTCATCAAAAGTTCTCAAGGCTGATGCAACCCTAATTTTTATTCCAAGCTCTTTTTCAGCACGTATTATAAATTCAGTAACTTTTGCTCTAATTTTTGGATGCAAAGTTTTTATTCTTCTAGTGGTGTGCTTGTCCCAAGTAGCTTTTCCTGCATAAGCGGAAGAGTCTCCACCTGAAGAGCTGCTACTTGTAGGGCTACTACTTGTAGAACTAACACCTGCTTCACTGCTGCTTGAGGCACTGTTACTAGGTGTGGGGTCTTTAGAGAAAACTACTCCTTGTCCCTTGAAATTTTGTCTTATATATTCCACAAAAGATGGCGCTCTTGACTGGGCTCTTTGCATACCTCCCAACTTTTCTCCAGGGTTTAACTTTTCCTTAATATGGCCAACCGATTTACCAGGGCCTGTATTTAAATGATAATAAAAGAATACTGCATTTTTTAAATCAGGAAAAGTTACTCCTTCATCAGGGCAGCCATAACCTTCTTTAGGAGTCATGTATCCAGACGTTTTATTACCAAACTTTCTGACTTGTCTTCTCCCATCAAAAAAACCAACTAAAGCAGCGGTTGCAACATCTTCTTCAAGAAGTCTATCTGGGCTTTTTACAAGGTCTACCCCAGAATTTTTAGAGGCTTTTTCGTATCCAGACTTAAACGTTATTTGATTATAGCCTCTACCTCTATACTTCCATCCGTCTCCTTGCTTGGTGTTTCCATAGCCGTTTTTTCTAAGGCCTACTGGCTGTTGTGTATATACTAAGTTACCTATTTTTTCTTGGTATTTAGCAGAGTCTGCCTTTAATGTTTTAGGATTAACAAAACCACCTTTAACAGGGTCGTTCTTTTTAAAATAATTCCACACGTCTGGCAGCCTTGATGCACTATAACAAAATCCTTCTGCCTTTAAATCAAAAGAACTTTCTTTACTACATATACCTAACAATGCAGCTATTGCATAATCCGACTTTATACCTCGTTTTACACACTCTTTTATGATTTTGTCTATTCTTCTCTTTTTGTTTGCATCTCTTAAATATGCCTTTACAGTAGAGGAACCTTTGTCTGTTCCTGTAACAGCGTAATTTCCACCAGATGAGCCCGCACCACTAGAAGCGTTATCATAAACCTCATTGTTTGATAGTGCATTTTCTTGTGCAGTGGCAACTGCAGCTTGAGATTCTGCGCTTGCCGAGTTATCAACCGCCTCCATTGGTGCATTTTTAACAAAATTACCAGCCTCTTCAAAATCTTTAAGAGTAACAGGAACTATACCTCCATAGCTATTACCTCCATACCTCATTTTAATGCCTGACAAATCTGTAGTCATGTCGTTAGGAGATATTTTGTGACTTACCTTTATAATTTGGTACAATCCAGTGAAAATAGTATGATTTTGCAAATAGAAAAATTGCATTGGTGAAATTTGAGCATTACCCACAGTTTCTATACCAGCTTTATAACTTCTTCCTTCAAAAACAGAAAGTAAACTACAATCAGTTGTAACTGTTCTATTTTTGTTTTCATTATCAACAATAGACTGTAAGTTAACTATACTTTCAGCTGTAACTTTATTTTCATCAGTACTAACTTGAACATTTTTAATTATTTTGTTAGTAGGGTCTCCAAAAGCAACTGGGAAGGCTTCTACTTGAAAATCTGTCAAATCTTTAGTTGTAGACTGTTTAACATCTGGGTCATTTGATTGTAATGTTCTACTTTCTGGTGTGGGTTGAAACATTACTTGAAAAAAGTTTCCTATCCTAGGGCCCATCATCTCTTGTGGGGCAAAAATATCCGTAACCTTATTGTATCTAGCATTTCCACATATTGGGAAAAACATAAAATTATTTTTCTGACACAATTGCTGGAACATATTTAAAACCGTAGTGTTTGCTTTAGCAGAAAAAAGTGGGTCCATATTAATTATAGAATCTTCAACCTTTATTGATTGTGCGCCTATTGCCTGAAGTGGGTAATCAAACCTGAAACCTCCACCAAGAGTGTTTCCGTCACTCCTTTCTCTTTCCCCAGCTGTATCACTTGGTGGATTTATTGTGCCGTACTGGTCTTGAAGGTGTATTGCTACGTTAGGAGTTAACTTTGAAGGATTGTTTGGTTGATTTATTCTAGTTCCATCTGCTTTGCCTCCTAATATTTGCCACTGATGAAAAAGAGTGTGCATTTGTTGATATATTAAATCCTCATGTTCACCCGCCTTGCCTAATATCGAACCAAAAATCTTATCTACTTCATCTAGTATTTTTTGTATTTTAGGTTTTAAATTTGTACAATACTGCCTCAAGAACATCATTGTAAATAAACTATAATAATATTCGTCATGGTCGTCATTAAACACTTCAACAGGGGCTCCAGAAGAACCATATGGAGGCCTGTTTCCTAAAATGTGTATACCTCCTGCTGCTGGGACTGCTAGACAATTAGCTTCGTCTCTTGATGGATATTGAGCATAAGGAGCAATTATAACAGGCCTAGTGTTAACATTTCTATATCCATTTCTTGCTGCACCTTCATCATTTTCTAAAAGGTCTGATGGCGTAGGGCCAAACCATTGCCTCCAGCTAAATATTTGAGGGTTATAATACAAGTCTCTTTGGAGTCTCATGTCTTGACTAGAGACTTTTGTATAGTTTAAAAGACTGTATCCAGTACCTACACCATCTCTCTCTTCTGCAAGAGTCATGTTAAAGAATTCTAAAAATTGATTTACTATTTTATCACCATTTGGCTCGTCAGTATCTTCTGGAACTAGGTTTGAAGCCAACCTTACAGGCATTGCAATGTCTTCATCTACCTCTTCGCTAGAACCTTGTTCGTTATCATCATCGTCATCTGGTGGCTTTGGGGAAGCTTGAGGACTGTCTAACGCTTCTCCTACCCTAGATAAATCAGCAGTTGAACTAAAAACTACATATTCAACAGCATTACCATCACCACCCTTACCATATCCAGTGTTGTGGCATGTATGCGCAAAAACAACTCCATTCATACCAACCCAAGAACCAACACATTTTAGGAAAGATATTCCATTTCCATAAGTAAGGGGAATAAGCCCATTACCTCCTCTATCTTCTACTTTCGCATTATACTGCATAGCCGTTGTTCCTCCGTAAAAGAACTTTTCAGTACCTATAAAGTTGCCCATAAACTCTTCAAAGGTATATATTATAAGTCCAGCACTAATACAATCTGAAGCAACACTGTTAGGTGATTTATCAATTTCATTTCTGTTTTTGTCAATTATAGATGAATATTTACTACCTGCAGTTTGGGCAATTATCCACTTTTTTCCTGAATCCCATGAGCTTTTGACACTTCTCATTATTGACCTTCCTCTAGAAGTTTTGGCCAAATTAACCAATCCCGGGTTTATTATAATTAGAGACTTCATTGCTCCATTAATGGCATTGTAATTCCATTTCGGAGTAGTTTCTGCCGTTGGAGTGTCTATCCAAGCAGTAATTACATCACAGAATTCTTTTAACTTTGTTAAACCATCTGTATCAAGTTGACTTAGTACAGTTTCGTTTATGTTAGCTAAATCAGAATCTGCTAACGCTTGTATTTTTTCTGAATCATATATTTTCTTGTAATCTCCAGTGCTAAATTCAGTGTCGCCATTTGGCTCCATATTTCCTGGTAATGATGGTATAAAACTTTGAGTTAAAAATCCAGCTATAGCAGCTCTCTTCAAAATTATAGATGACATAATTGACCAATCTGTTACTCCTATAAATGGATTGTCGGCACCGATTTCTAAATTGTTTATTATATTTTTTATTTTTGAATCTCCACCCAAAGTAGCCTCTGCCTGCAAAGCTCTGTTTTCAGCAATACCAAAACTGATAGCTGTTATAAAATCTGAAACAAACAATTTTTCAAAATTTGGAGTTCCCAATTCTACTTTACTTTTACCCACCTCAACTTTTACGGCAGGCACTTGTTTACCAACATCTTTTGAACCATCTTCTGCTTCCACGAAAATCATAGGATAATATTTTCCTATAGTGACTTCCTCCTCTGCTTTGTCTCTCACATCAATGTTGTTCAAATATCCCTGTTCGCCAGCGTCAATTATATATCCCATGATGTAACCAGCATCTTTCGCTATTCTAGTGAATACTGTAGAAATTACTAGTTTTGCTAATTGGTCTTTTTTCTCATTATACAAATTACCCTTTATAGCCTTGTCTATTAACTCTACATTTTTATCTATTACATCATTTATTTTTTTAGAATCTTCTTTTAATTTTTCTAAATCTTCTGGTGTTGGTACTTTTCCAAAATCTACCTTTGTTCTACCTTTAAAGCTTGGAACAACACTTTGATAAGCCGCTATTTTTACTTTATAATTTTCTACATTGCGCAGTGAAACACTTAAATTTTTAAGTGCAGGATATAGTATTTCTGGGTCTTCGTCATATACGGCTCCATCCTTTACTTGTTTCTTTAAATTTGCTTTTGATATAGCAATCTCTTGATACCCAGGTATTGTAGGTCTACCAGGTATTTTACTAGTTAATTTAGACTCTTCTCCTTCCATGGATAAGACTCCACTTATTATAGCCTGAATGGGGTCTCTTTTTAAAGATTCTAATTGACCAATTAAATCATCATATTCTTTAGTAAAGTTTTTTGTTTCTACTTGTATTTGTTTACCAATATACATTAGGTCAATAATACTTTCTGTCTGCTTTATATACTCTGGACTATCTTTTGCTATATCTGGGCTTACTTTATCTGCCCTTAACTTTTTAACTGCATACAGATACAAAAATGGTATATCAGAAAACATGCCCCACTGATTTGGCACAAAAGTAGCCTTTATAGTATAACTTCCATCATCTGAATTGTATTGTGTAGATGTGGTTTTCATATTTAGCAACCACGTTACAGGGGCGCCTAAATAACCTTTAAATGTAAAAACAAACTTAGGCGGAGGCCACTGGAAAAGTGCTGCGTAATTAACGCCAGTATCAACTTCGCTCAGTTCTCCAAAAACAGTTTTTCCAAATAAATCTTTGAATTCAATTTCTACAATAGGCTGAAGTGACGTATTTGTTTCAACTTTTATGTTTGTAATACCAAACCCTGTTGACTCCCTAAAAAAACTAGTTTTAAATGTGGGCTTACCAGTAAAATCTTCTACCGAACTACTAATAAGTCCAGTGTCGGGGTCTGTTTCAACAGAGCCCTCATTACTAATTGTGGTCAAACGAACATCTAAATATAAGTCCTTTGCGTCAAATTGTAAATCAGATACATTTTCTGGTATTATTGGCATTTTTTAATTAGTTTTTTTCTTTTTTTCTCAATAACTTACTCTCAACTTCGGTCAAAACCTCCCTTAAAGGAAGTGGTATTCTCAACACAGTTTCTTTAGGAATATCGAATTCCATAAAATACTCTGGGTTTGCCATTAATATTAACCAACCATAACCATCGTCCTCATAAACTTCTGCAGAAATTCTGTCTAGCCTTGTTTTGTCTGAGTTGTACAATCTAAAAACATCAGTGTTTCTATCTTTTATTTTTATGGCAGGCATTACGCTTAATCCTTTACCATTTTTTTTTCTCAACAATTTATACCTGTCTTTTGCCATGTTTATTTATTTTGTATTATTATAAATAAATATTGGTCGTTATTTTTTTATAACTTAAATCAATATAAAGTAATATATAAAAAATGTAAATAGAAATTAAACGTAAAATCTAATTTATTACGCTATTTTACTACCTGTTTTAATTTAAATAAGATTACTTGTATTAGTGGTTGACGGAACAGTCCTTTGACTGAAATAACCACCCTTGTCAGTTGATAAAGGAGCGTCCTCTTCCCCATAAGCGCCCCAAGAGCCTATTATGTTGAAGTTCAAAGTTACTTTACACCACATAGGCTGAACCCTGCCTCCAGAACCATCTAGAGTCCATGGGGAATCAGAATAATCATAAGCCACACTGTTTACTATTATGTCATGATTTAGCCAATCTCCTAAATCTAAATGACAAACAGGGGGTTTCGAAAATGAAAAACCATTATTAGTTCTTTCTGACAAATTGTTTCTTGCGGGTCTAGTCATTTTAGATATAAATTCCATTCTTTCTAAGAAATCTACCTTACTACCCGAAAAATAAGCTGGCTGGAATAATGTGCTACCCTTCATTCTGGTTAGCTTTTTTTTGATATCAACCTCAGCCCTCTCTGTGTATCCGTCAGTTGTTATAGTTTCATCTGAATATAATTGATTAGGTCTTTCAACAAACTCACGAGCACCACCTCTAATTACATTACTTCTAGGCTGACCTCCTGCTGCATTGTCATTTGAAATAGATTCTTGCTCTGCAGACATTTTAGAAAAAGCCCCACTAGACCTTCCAAAACTTTCTTTTGCTGGTGTAACAGAGTCATTTTCTGGGTTGAAGTCATATCCTATATCTACTTCTTCTGCAAAATCTGTTAATATAATAAAAGTAACAGAACCATCTCTAGAGGAGTTTCCGTATGTATATATAGGCTCGGGTCTACCAAGAAAAGTGGTAGAGTTCCAAGTTGCAGAATCTCCATGATTAAAGGAAACTATATATGGGGGAAAGTGCATTTTATTACCATTCATTGCTGGTATTGAATAATTTGTTAAACTAAACCTCAAATGCTCTGAACTTCCTGGTATAGCGTAAGGATTTTTTATACTATATCTGTTATATGACTTTTTATATGTACCGTCCTTATTTGTTCCTAATATAAAGACACTAGAAGAATTCTCCTCCCCTTGTACATTAAAGTTTTTAGCAAAAGATATATTTTTATCTGAAGCTATGGTGTCAATAATTTGTCTAACACCTCTTTTTCTACTTCCTGATTTATCAAAGTCAAGTTCTATCTTGTCTGTTGTATCGGTTTGAGATGCCATAGAAACCCCAGTTCCAAGCTCTACATCGTCAGGCTGTGGTTTTATAATCTTTTCTGCAGAATTGCTTAAGTAAGTTCCTCCATTTTCTGAAATAATTTCTGAAGGTGTTGAATTTGTTCTTATCTGTAACCTTTTGTCTATTCCAGTTTTACTAATTAACTCTTGAAATCCTGAAGAGCCAAAACCTCTCAATTCCTCAATTGCGCTCTGAACACCAGACTCATATTTTTCACCCGGCTTACTTTGAAAAGTATTTTGCTGTATATTGTGTAAAGATATAAGGTTAGTTATAAACCCTGTGCTAGATGGAGATGAATAAAACCCTAAGCCAGTATCTATTCTTGATGTAGAATCAACTAGTGAAGTTCCATATGTGTTTATAATATTTCCTCCACCCTCTATTATGGCCAAGTTTTCTTCAGAATTTTTATCAACCAAAAACTCTCTGCCCCCTGGGCTTAGTTGATTTGAGGATGTTTCTTCTAAAAATTTTACAGACTCATCGTCATCAAAAACTGGTGCAAAACTTTCACCGTTCCCATTTAACAATTTATTTGCACCCCTAAATATCGCCCCAGAAACCTCTAAACGTGATATACCCACAAAAGTACTTGTGCCTTCTAATATTATATTTGTTCCTAAGGAAAATCTACTAGGATTTTTGGACAACTGTTCATTTCTGAATACCCCAGAAATCTTCTTCAAATTCTTTGTACTAGATTTGTTGCTAGATTGCTGGACTTTCCTTTGGGGTTGAGATATTTCTCCTAAATCTTTTTCATTCTTTACATTAGAAATTAAGTTGTCTTTCCTATTATTTATTGAATTGGCAGACAAGTCTTCTGGTTGGCTTACGTTATTAAATAAATTATTTAATCTAAATGAATCTGAATCATCCTCTAAACTACTTTTGTTAGGTAAGTTTTTAGCAACAGAGTTAGATAAAACTTGAAAACTATCCCCTACTAGCTCTGAATTTGATGGTACATTAGAACTTAAGTTAGAATCTCTTGAGTCTTCTGAATCCTCAATTAAATTACTTTGATTGACAGAATTTAAAGAATTGGATGCAAGGTCTTCGTTTCTAAAAACTATAGAACCTTCTTCTAAATCCGTTTCCACATTATTGTTAGAAGATAGATTTTCTTGCCTAATAGATTCTGAATCGAATTCTAAATTTGTTTGTTTGTTTTTATTGTTAGATAAACCATCTTCTCTAAAAGCAAAACTATCTGATTCTAAATCTATTTTTTTAGGTTTATTAAATGCTAAATCTCCATTTCTGTGAACACTAGATTTAAACTCTAAATTTGTAGGCTTAGGGTTATTGTTAGATAAAACATTTTGCCTTGCTTCAATAGAGTCATTTTCTAAATTACTATTATTAACAATATTTGACTGAATACTTTCTTGTCTAAAAGATTTAGAATTACTATCTAAATCTGATTCTGAAATAGTATTTCTAGACTCTAAATCTGTTCTAAACCCCTCTGAAAGGCTATCCAAATCAGTGTTTATAGCATTGTTTTTTGTATTTAACTTGCCCCTAAATACAGATGAATCTGTTTCTAAATCTGATTTTAACTCATTGTTTTTACTTAACAGGCCAGACCTTATCTCCTTGGAATCGTCTTCTAGGTTGTTAGTGCTTTTTTTGTTTTTAGATAATATGTTTTCTCTAAAAAATTCACTTTCTGCATTAATATCAGAATTAGATTTTATATTTTTTAACTCATTTGAGGTTTTGTTTTTTGAAGAGTCTAATTCTAAGTCGGATTGAGATGGAGTATTATTTCGTAACAAATTAGACCTAATGCTTGTGCTTTCTATTTCTAGATTAGAATTTTTTTCTACATTTTTGTAATCAATTTTATTTCTAAACTCTTCTGAGTCTGATTCCAAAGATGATTCAATGCTTTCATTTTTTCTAATTGATGCATTTCTTATAGAGTCAGAATCTTTTAATAAATCAATTTTTTTATTTGAATTTTTATATTTGTTTAATTCTCTAAAATCACTAGAATCAACTTCTAAATTAGTGGTATTAGACCTATTGTTTTTGGTGTTATTTTCTCTTAACTCAGATGAATCTATTTCAACTTTTGGATTGTAAGGGTCATTATCTCTTACTACGTTTTTGCTAAGTAAAGAATCTCTAAATTTAAAAGAATCTCTTTCTATATTTGAATCAACTGTTGAGTTGCTTCTAAAATTTTCATTTCTAGCACTCCTTGCAATTGCATCTATAGTTTTATTTATTTTTACATTTTTTTGTGCTGCAGTTTTTCTAGACTCTTCAGCAAAATCTTCTAAACCTTTAGATGATTGAATTAGTTTGTTTTTAGATTCTAATCTTTTTCTTTCTAATTCACCACTTTCTTCTAGAGAAACTTGTTTAGAAACCAAGTTTTTAGTTAATGACTCTCTAATAATTTGAGAATCTATCTCCAAGTCACTTTTTGAAATAACATTCTTAGCAATATTATCCTCTCTAATTTGAGGGTATATTACATCATATATATCTTTAGGTTTCTGTAAATTTTTAGATAATAACTTCCCCCTTACCTCGTTAGAGTATTCTGAAAAGAATGCATCCAAGCCTGTTCTTCTCTCAAACTCTTCAAATGTTTCATCGTAAGGTATAGACATTATACTTTTGTTTATATATAAATATTTTTAAATAAAAATATTGTGATTAATATTATGACTAAATATTAGCTGGTATGTTTATTGTCCTTCAATATAATTTCTTGTAAATCTTTACCGTCTATTTGAAGTTGTACAACATGGGTTATTTTACTATCTTCAGCCTTGTTTATTTCTGCAACAAACTTGCCCATTTCAGCACCTCCTTCAGCCATTATTTCTGATAACTTCTGGAGTTTTTCCATATTCATATTTGAAACGGCAGCCTCTAGCTTTCCAACTCCTGCAGCCATTCTTTCTAGTCCGTCAGCACCCAACTGTAGGTTGGGCCCTAAGGTTGTCATATCAGCCCTTAATTCGTCTATGGCTGATAACATCATTGCTATACCAAATAAAGCAAAAGGATTAAAGAACATCATGCCTGATATTGCAAACAAAGCAAGCGCTGGTCCTAAGGCCTTAAGTCCTGTAGCCAAATCAACAAGCCCGTCCCATTTACCTTTAGATAAAGATATTAAAAGTGGTGCGGCCACTGCCAGCATGGGTGCTGCCATTGCCAACAATGCAGAACCTACAAGTAAGGAAAATCCAGAGCCAATAATTCCAATACCAAATGCGCTAATAGCTACTGCAAACGGAGCTAGACCGCTCCAATCAGCATCTTTTATTTGCTCCAGCGGCTCCATTGCAGTGACCAAATATTCTCCTGCTTTTGCCATTGTGTAAGCTCCAACAAGTAATGCTATACCAGCAATAGCTAAAGCCCCTGCTCCAAGCATTAAGAAAGGCATTGCAAACATCATACCCACACCTAAGGCTGTTAATAAAGCAACAACTAAAATTGCTGTACCAACACCAGCAAGAACGCTAAGCCAATCTACTTCTCCCATCATTTGTGCGGCAAAAGCAAATGGTATTAAAG
>MDTG01246296.1_pt1 | contig 14294 bp, 8 predicted proteins | sample 811421 | NCBI WGS metagenome assembly MDTG01 (sample SAMN05326645, study PRJNA326480) | marine metagenome | isolation source: seawater | place: Pacific Ocean: South East | collected 2011
ACATTTAATACTACTGCAGGAATATTATTGTTTATTTCGTAAAAATTTTTTAAATATTTTTCTATGTTCTTCATCGAGACTTCGAGATCATACTCAAAATCAGAATTTAATAATTCATTATAATTTATTTTCGCTTCTGCTCCTCTATAACCATGCCGAATATCATACTTTTCAATATTTTTTCTTAAAGATTTTTGTGCAGCTTCTTGAAGCTTGCTATCTATAGTTGTAAACACATCATAACCTTGCGTATAAGCCTCTTTACCAAACCTTTCTTCCATTTGGGTTCGCGCCATTTCTGAAACATAAGGTGCTTTTAATTCAATACTTGCTGTGTTTAATCTTGCAGTAACTGGTTTCAAATAAGCTGTAATGTATGTATCTTGACTTATAAAATTATTTTCTAGCATTCTTTTTAAGACGTAATCTCTTCTTTGTAACGCCCTTTTTTCATTAGCTATGGGATTATATCTAGATGGTGCTTTTGGTAAGCCAGCTATCATTGCCATCTGGGCTAAACTTAATTCGGACAATCTTTTTCCATAATAAACTTGCGCAGCGGCAGCAACACCGTATGATCTGTGACCCAGATAAATTTTATTCATGTAAAGCTCAAAGATTCTTTCTTTGCTTAAATTATTTTCCATTTTATAGGCTAATAAAATTTCTCTTAATTTTCTAATTATCTTTTTTTCTCTAGACAAATAAAAATTTCTTGCTACCTGCATTGTTATTGTGCTTCCGCCTTGTGTTACTTTTCCAGTAGAAATGAAACTTTTAAAAGCTCTTAGTAAGCCAATATAATCAACACCGTTATGCCTATAAAATCTATTATCCTCTGCTGCAATAAATGCATTTTTTAAATCATTAGGTATTTCAGCATATGTGACCGGAATTCTCTTTTTTTCACCATATACAGCTATTAATTTTTTGTCTTGAGTATAAACTCTCATTGGAATTTGCATTCTCATATCTTGAATTTCTTCTACTGTGGGCAAGGTACTAGCTAATACTATATATAAGGTTAGGGAAGATAGAGCTAATATACCTATTATATAATAAGTAGGTTTTAATACTCTTTTAAAAAATACACTCATACTTGTTGGTGGCGATAAAATTTCTTGTTAATATCTTATATAATACTATAAAACAAAAATTTATCTTGTCTAAACTACGAAACAATATAATTCTTATAGGCCCAATGGGTTCAGGGAAGACCTCAATAGGTAAAAAATTATCAAAAATGACAAAATTTGATTTTATTGATACAGATTTCCTAATTGAGGAAAAAACTGGAGTAGATATACCTACAATATTTGAACATGAGGGAGAAAAAGGCTTTAGAGAAAGAGAAGAAAAAATTTTAGAAGATATCTCAAATATTAAAAGTACCGTGATAGGTACTGGTGGCGGAATAATTATTTCTGAAAAAAATAGGAAAATAATTCAGAAATTGGGCTTTGTTGTTTATTTAACCGCTGAAATAAAAGAATTAGTTTATAGAACAGAACATGACAAAAATAGACCTTTAATCAATAATGTTGATGCAGAAAATAAAATGATAAGTTTAATCAATGATAGAAAGAAACATTATGAAAAAATATCAAATGTAACAATTAGTACTGATAACTATGATACAGTAAAAATATCAAAAATTATTATTAAAAACTATGAAAAATATGAAAAAAATAATAGTTAAATTAGATAAAAGATCATATCCGATTTATATTGGAAAAAATATTTTATCTGATAAAAGTATATTCTCAAAGATTAAAGAAAAAAAATTTGCTTTAGTAACAAATAATAAAATTAAATCACTTCATCTTAAAAAAATAAAAACTCCTAGCTTAAAGAAAGATATTATTATTTTAAAGGATGGTGAAAAATTTAAAAATCAAGACAGTATCAATAAGATATATAATCACTTACTAAAAAATAAATTTTCTCGTGATAGTTGTCTTGTAGCTTTTGGAGGAGGTGTTATTGGTGATACAACAGGTTATGCCTCTGCAACGTACCAAAGGGGTATAAACTTCATACAAATACCTACAACTCTGCTATCTATGGTCGACTCATCTGTTGGAGGAAAAACTGGAATCAATCATGAGCTCGGTAAAAATATGATTGGCGCTTTCCACCAGCCTATAGCAGTGATTATTGATACAGAAAATTTAAAAACACTTTCAATAAAACAATTTAATGCAGGAATGGCAGAAGTAATTAAATATGGAATTATAAAAGATAAGAAGTTTTTTGATTGGATAGAAAAAAATACAGATAAAATAAAAGAACATGATACACAAAGTTTAATAAAAATAATAAAAAGATCATGTGAAATTAAATCTGAAATTGTTGCGCAAGATGAAAAAGAAAAAAATATTAGAGCTTTATTAAACCTTGGCCATACTTTTGGGCATGCAATTGAAAATAATTTAGGTTACGGAAAATGGTTACACGGTGAAGCAATAGCATGTGGTTTTTTAATTGCTGCTTCGATTTCTGTTCAATTAGGAAAGATGAAAAATTCGGAATACTTAAAAATAAAAAATTTATTAGAATCTTTTAATTTACCAGTCAAACTCCCAAAAGATTTAAATATCAACAAACTGTTTGAAACTATGTTATTAGATAAGAAAGTAAAAGATAATAGTATTGTTTATATACTCCCAAACGGTATTGGTAAAGCTTACATCGCTAACAGCATAAGTAAGAAAAAAGTTATTAAAGCCCTAAAAGACCATGCAAGTTGATTTTGAAGACAACCTAGCATCTTATGCACTAAAATCATCAAACACTTTAGGGAGACATTACAAGGAAGAGTCGGCCCAACTTAGAACAGAATTTCAAAGAGATAGAGAAAGAATAATTCATTCAACAGCTTTTAGGCGATTAGAATATAAAACACAAGTCTTTGTCAATCATGAGGGAGACATGTACCGAACTCGTTTAACACATACTATTGAGGTGGCTCAAATTGCACGTGCTGCTGCAAGAGCATTAAAAATAAACGAAGATTTAACTGAAGCAATATCACTTGCTCATGATTTGGGGCACACACCATTTGGGCATGCAGGTCAAGACGTGCTCAATAAGTGCATGGAAGATTTTGGTGGATTTGAACATAACATTCAGTCTTTAAGAATCATAGAAAAGTTAGAGAATAAATATGCTAACTTTCCTGGATTAAATTTGTGCTTTGAAACTAGAGAAGGAATATTGAAAAAATGTGGCAAAACTAGAGCTAAAAAATTAGGTTATATAGCAAATAGATTTATTGAAAAAAAACAATCATCTTTAGAAGCGCAGCTTACAAATATTTGTGATGAAATAGCTTATAATAATCATGATATTCAAGATGGAATTAAGGCAAAAAAAATTTTCATTGAACAGCTAGAAAACGTTCCTTTATTTAACGACGCAATGCTAAAAATTTTAAAAAAATATCCGAAATTAAAAGGCTCAAAACTTGTCAATGAAATTGTAAGATCTATCATAAATTTATTAGTTAATAATTTAATAGAAAATTCTAGTTTTAATATTAAAAATAATAATATTGAATCTTTCGAAGATGTAAGAAATTTTAGTGGTCTAATTATTGGCTTTTCCAAAGAAATTAAAAAATCGAATATAGAATTAAAAAAATTTTTATATGCAAACTTATATAAACACCCAGATGTTGAAAAAATGACTAATCGTGCAAATTTAATAATTGAAAAATTATTTTCTTATTACAATGAAGATATAAGTCTTCTTCCTAAAGAATATTTCGATTATAACGTGAATAAAATTAATGCTGGGTTTAAAGAAAGAGTTATTTGTGATTATATTGCTGGAATGACTGATAGATTCGCCCAACAGGAGTATTCTAAGCTATCAAAAAGCATTTGAGGCGATATAAGTAATATCTAGGTATAAATATTCAATATTTATTGAATGAAACGCTATCAGGTCCTATACTGTATGTAGTACGTTCATCCTTTGAAAGGACGGAAGTAGGCTGTAACGCTGAAGGAACGCACCAAACTTTAAGCCTAGAGTTTGGTGAGATATCATCAAATTCATAGGTAAATTAATTAATGACTAAATTTACTGAAATATGAAAGACAAGTTTAAGAAAATTACCGGTTTATATGATGAAAGCTTTGAAAAAGATAGCTGCGGATTTGGCTTAATCTCAAATATTGATAACAAACCAAGTCATTGGTTAATAAATACTGCAATAACAGCTCTAGAAAGACTAGCTCACAGGGGTGCTGTTGGGGCAGACGGTACCTCGGGTGACGGATGCGGAATTTTATTTAAAATTCCAGAATTCTTTTTTAGATCAATAGCAAATGAAGAAAAAATAAATATAGCTAAAAACTTTGCTATTGGTATGTTTTTTTTAAACCCAGAAATTAAATATAGAAAAAACTCTATTGAAGTAGTTGAAAAAGTTTTAAAGGAACACAACTTTGTATTAGCGGGATGGAGAGAAGTTCCTGTTAATAAAGAAATTTGCGGCGAAGATGCATTAAAGACTTTACCACATATTAGTCAAGCTTTTGTAAATCCGCCTGAAAATATAGATCCAAAAGATATTGAATCTAAACTTCTTGTTATTAGAAGAAAAATAGAAATTTTGATTTCAAAAACAAATGATAACGTATTTTATATCACAAGTTTTTCATCAAAAGTTATTTTATACAAAGGCATGATAATGCCAAAACATCTTGCAAAATTTTATTTGGATTTATCAAATAAAAAACTTGAAACATCACTATGTGTTTTTCACCAGAGATTTTCAACGAATACAACACCTCAATGGAGCCTTGCTCAACCTTTTAGAATGCTAGCTCACAATGGTGAGATTAATACCATTAGGGCAAATAGAAATTGGTCGCAAGCTAGGGCTAGTATTTTCAAAACATCAAAAATACCTGAGCTAAGTGAATTAAAGCCTTTAGTTTCAATGGGAGGCTCCGACTCAAAAAGTCTTGATAACATGTTAGAACTATTAACTTTAGGTGGTGTGGACTTATTTAAAGCCATTAAACTTCTTATTCCTCCAGCTTGGAAAAGTATACCTAAAGACGATTCAGATCTTAAAGCCTTTTATGAATATAATGCAAAGCATATGGAGTCATGGGATGGTCCTGCCGGCATAGTTTTGACAGATGGAAGATATGCAGCATGTGTGACAGATAGGAATGGATTGAGACCAGCTAGATATATAATTACAAAAGACCGCCATATAACTGTTGCTTCTGAAATTGGTGTTTATGATTACGACGAAAAAGATATTGTAGAAAAAGGTAAACTTGGTCCAGGACAGATTATTGCAATAGATACAGTTGATGCAAAGATCTTATATTCTCACGATATTGATAATATTTTGAAGAAAAGATGTCCTTATAAAGAATGGATGGACCGTGGCGCAGAATCAATGAGGAAAATTATTCCTGATAAATTTCCAGAATTAGAATTCTTAAATGATATTGAAATTAAACAGTATGAAAAGATGTTTAATATGACATATGAAGAAAAAGATCAAATTTTAAAACCACTTTCAAAATTAAGCCAGGAAGCTATCGGTTCAATGGGTGATGACACTCCGTTTCCTGTTTTATCTAGCGAAATTAGATCTTTATATGACTATTTCAGACAGCAATTCGCACAGGTGACAAACCCACCTATTGACCCAATAAGAGAAAGTAATGTGATGTCGCTAGAGACATATCTTGGGCCAGACTTAAATGTTTTCGAAGAAGGTTCTAAACATGCACATAGATTAACAATAGAATCACCAATTTTATCTTATAGAAAATTTAAACAGCTCCAAGAGCTAAAAAATAAAAAATTTACATATCAAGTCTTAGACTTGAATTATGATGCTGATATAAAACTAAAAGATGCAATTATTAATTTAACAAAAGAAGCTATTAAAGCCGCGAAGAATAATAAAGTATTTATTATTTTAAGTGATAAAAATATTAAAAAAGATAAATTACCTATACATGCTTTACTAGCGACAGGAGCAGTACATCATGCGCTTATTAAAAACGGGTTAAGAACAAAAATTAATATTATTGTAGAGACAGCTACTGCTAGAGATTCTCATCATTGTGCGACTTTAATTGGCTATGGTGCTACTGCAATATATCCTTATTTATCATATCAATCTTTGAATAATATGATACTTGAAAAATCAGAACATAATTCAGAATTTTATGAAGCAACTAGAAACTATAGGCAAGGTATCAATAAAGGCTTATATAAGATTTTATCCAAAATGGGAATCTCGACTATAGCAAGTTATAGAGGTTCTCAGTTATTTGAATGTATTGGATTAAATGATGAAATTGTTGATTTATGTTTTTGCGATACTACAAATAGAATCTCTGGCACTACCTTCGACAATATTCAAAGCGATCAAATTAAACTTGCAAAAACTGCTTGGAGCCAAAGAAAAAATATTAGGCAAGGCGGTTTACTAAAATATGTTCATGGAGAAGAGTTTCATGCATATAACCCAGATGTAGTAAAAACTCTTCAAGATGCTGTTAAAAGTGGTAAGTATGAAGACTACGAAAAATATAGCCAAGAAGTTCACTCTAGAGAAAAAATGGTTATAAGAGACATGTTGGATTTTAAAAGCTCAAGAAAACCAATACCTCTTAATGAAGTTGAGCCTATTGAAAAAATTCTTTTAAGGTTTGACTCTGCAGGGATGTCATTAGGGGCCTTATCGCCAGACGCACATGAAACGCTTGCTCAAGCTATGAATAAAATGGGTGGAAGATCAAACTCTGGAGAAGGTGGGGAAGATCATAAAAGATTTGGTACAGATAAAAATTCAAAAATTAAACAAGTTGCTTCAGGAAGATTTGGAGTTACACCTCATTACTTAGTAAATGCTGAAGTAATACAGATTAAAATTGCTCAAGGCGCTAAACCTGGAGAAGGAGGCCAACTTCCAGGCGACAAGGTTGATAAACTTATAGCAACATTAAGATATGCTAACCCAGGTATAACACTAATTTCTCCACCACCGCATCATGATATATATTCAATAGAAGATTTAGCACAACTTATTTTTGACCTAAAACAAGTTAACCCCAATGCTTTTGTTTCTGTTAAATTAGTTGCGGAAGCAGGTGTTGGAACAATAGCGGCCGGAGTTGCAAAAGCCTATGCGGACTTTATCACTATATCTGGATATGATGGTGGAACGGCAGCAAGCCCGTTATCAAGTATAAAATATGCTGGCGGCCCTTGGGAAATGGGTCTTTCTGAAACACATCAAACTTTGAGAGCAAATAATTTAAGAAAAAATGTAAGACTCCAAGCTGATGGGGGTTTAAAAACTGGGATTGATGTTATAAAAGCAGCCATACTAGGTGCAGAAAGTTTTGGATTTGGTACTGGACCCATGATTGCGATGGGATGCAAGTATCTAAGAATTTGTCATTTAAACAATTGCGCAACAGGAGTAGCTACGCAAAACCAAGTGCTAAGAAAGTATCACTTTATTGGAAAAGACGAGATGGTAATAAATTATTTTAAATTTATTGCTGAAGAAACAAGAAGAATTTTAGCTAGTTTAGGATATAAAAAATTATCTGATGTTATTGGTCAGACAGATATTCTTGAAATAAAAGAACTCAGTAATAATAAATCACAAAATTTAATAATAGATCCAATAATATCTGATGCAAATGTTGATAGTGAAATTTCACATGTATGCCAAGTAGATAGCAATGAGCCTTGGGATAAAGCAATCCTATCAAATAGTATTAATAATGACTTAAAAGATGCAATCGAAAATAATTTAGGAGGTAATTTTAATTATTTAATTAAAAATACTGATAGATCGGTTGGTGCAAGTGTTTCTGGAATGATAGCGAGAAAACATGGGAACTACGGCATGTCAGATAATCCTATTAATATAAAATTTAAAGGTACTGCTGGACAAAGCTTTGGAGTTTGGAATGCCGGAGGATTAAACATGATTTTGGAAGGCGATGCAAATGATTATGTTGGAAAAGGAATGGCTGCAGGAGAAATAATTGTTTATCCACCTAAGGATAAAAGTTATAAAGCAAAAGAATCCGTTATTATCGGAAACACATGTATGTATGGAGCAACTGGCGGAAAATTATATGCTTCAGGTATTGCAGGTGAAAGATTTGCTGTTAGAAATTCCGGAGCAACTGCTATAGTTGAAGGTGTTGGAGATCATGGGTGTGAATACATGACAAATGGAACTGTAATAATTCTAGGTAATACCGGTATTAATTTTGGAGCAGGTATGTCCGGTGGTTTTGCAATAGTCCTTGATGAAGATGGTGATTTCAAAGACAAATATAATCCAGAGTTAGTAGAAGCTATAAAAATTAATGTAATTAAATACCCAGAACATGAAAAATTTTTAAAGAACTCAATAATTGATTATGTGAATAAAACAAAAAGTGAGTGGGGGCAAATAATTCTTAATGATTTTGATAAATATTTAGAAAAATTTTTAATTGTGAAGCCTAAAAATTTAAAAATTGAAGACTTATTCAATAAAGAAAGTGTTGCTGCCTAATAATGGCTCAAAATATCCCAAAAGATTTTATAGATAACTTACTAGAAAAAGTTAATATAGTTGACGTAATCGGGAACTATATAAAGTTAGAAAAAAAGGGTAATGACTACTGGGCAAGGTGCCCATTTCATAGCGAAAAAACATCATCATTTAGTGTAAGTGAAAATAAACAATTTTTTCATTGTTTTGGATGCGGCGCTCACGGTAATTCTATTGGATTTGTAATGGATCATTCCAATAAAACTTATCCTGAGGCAATTGAAACAATAGCAAATTCTTTAGGTATTGAAATTCCAAGAGATAAAGAATCTACTAAAAAATTTGAAGCAAAAAAAATTATTCAAAATTCATTAGAAGATGCAAAGAAACAATTTGAAAAACAATTAAAAAATTCTGAAAAAGCTATATCCTATTTGAAAGATAGAAATATTTCTGGAGAGACAGCAAAATTATTTAATATAGGATATGCTGATGATAACTTTCAGGCATTAATAAAAAATTTAGAAAAAAAATACACTGAACTGAATCTTCTTGATGCAGGCTTAATTGTAAAAAAAGAGAATAAAACATACGACAAATTTCGCCATAGAATAATGTTCCCGATTCATGATGTCTCAGGAAAAACTATTGCTTTTGGTGGAAGAATTATAGAAGAAAACTTGAAAATCCCTGCTGCAAAATATATGAATTCTCCTGAAACACCTTTATTTAGCAAAAAAAAAGTTTTATATAATTTAAACTTAGCAAAGCAAACAAAAGAATCCAGAGAATCATTATACGTTGTTGAAGGGTATATGGATGTAATTGCTTTGCATCAAGCCGATATAAAGAATACTGTTGCAACTTTAGGAACAGCTGTAACACAAGAAAACCTTTTACAATGCTTTAAATATACAAAAGAAATTATATGTTGTTTTGATGGAGACCAAGCTGGAAAGAAAGCTGCTTGGCAAGGTGTAGAAAATATTATGCCTATAATTAAAGATGGCGATGTAATAAGTTTTGTTTTTTTGCCAGAAGGAAAAGATCCAGACAATATTGTTAATAAAGGTGGTAAAAATCATTGGAATGAATTAGTTAATAAAAAAATTAGCTTAGAAGATTTTATTTATAATAAATTTTCTTCTGAATCAGATATAAATACTGCTGCTGGTAAAACACAATACATTCAAAAAGTTGATAAGCTTCTGGATAAGCTTAATGCGAAAATTTTAAAAACTATCATATCAAATAGTTTAAAAGAAAAAGTTGGAGCAAAATATATAATCGATAATAAAGGCAATGAAATTATTCAAAAAAGAAAAATAACCAAATCAGCCTCTCCGCTACAAAAAGCAATTTTAATATTAATGCATAATCCAAATATTGAAGTTGACGAAAGTATTGTAAATGACTCTCGAATTGAAAAAAATCAAGGGATTATAATACTTAAGTCTATTATCAAGCTAATAAAAAATGATAATAATATTAATATGGGTAGAATTTTAGAAAAATTTAGACATGAAAGTGACCACTATAAAATATTAGAACAAATTAGCAGAATTTCTATTACGAATTATGAATTTCCTGGCAAGGAATTTCATGCGTGTATTTGTTTAACTATTAAAAACTATTTAAAAGAAAAACTTCAAGAATCAGACCCTTCTGACATTAAAAAAAGTGCTAAGATTCAGCAAGAAATTAGGGAAATTGATGATAAATCAAAGAAATTTTAAAATATCCATGGAATTATATGGTATAATCCACTTCCTAGAAATTAATGTTATTCCGCATAAATGACAAAAGCTCAAGATCAACAAACCAAAATAAAAGAACTTATTTCCAAAGGGAAAGAGCAAGGGTACCTTACATATGCTGAGGTAAACGATCATCTTCCTGCTGGTATAGTAGATTCTGATCAAATTGAAGATATTATAAACATGATTACCGAGATGGGGATAGTTGTTCAAGAGCAAGCTCCAGACGAGGACTCTTTAAGTATGAGCGATAGTGATTCTACAGATGAAGATGCTGCGGAAGAAGCTGCTCAAGCATTAGCAACGGTTGATCAAGAATTTGGTAGAACTACAGACCCAGTTAGAATGTATATGCGTGAAATGGGCACGGTAAATCTTCTAACTAGAGAAGGTGAAATTAGCATTGCAAAAAGAATAGAAGAAGGTTTGAATCAAGTTACACATGCATTAGCTTTTTATCCTAATACAATTGAAAAACTACTTACATCTTATGCATTGGTAATAGATCAGCCTGAACCTGAAGAAGAAGAAGACGATGAAGTTGAAAGACTTAAATTAAGCGACTTATTAAACGGATTTATTGACCCAGATGCTGATAATGAAGTAATACAAACTCATAATAACAAAGATTCCAGTGACGAAGATGAAGATGAAGAAGAAGTTGATCTCGATACCGGTATTGATCCTGAGGAAGCTAAATTACATTTTGATAATTTAGTAAAACTTTATAAAAAAACAAATCAACCTGCGGTAAAAAAAGATCCAAAAAAACTTGTTAAAGCTAGGGAAAAAACTGCTGACTACTTTATGAGATTTAGAATTGTTCCAGTTTTACTAACAGAATTAAAATATGATTTAAAATCAGTCGTAGCAAAAATTCGAGAATTTGAAAAAAATATCTCCAAGTTGGCTATCAAAGCTGGAATGCCTAGAAGAGAATTTATAAAAAGTTTTACTGAGCAATCAACTAATTTATCGTGGGTTCAAAATAGATTAAAGGGTAAACCAAAATACGCGACAAAATTAAAAAAGTGTAAAGAAGATATACAAAAACTACAAAAAAAATTACAAAAAATTGAAGAGCAAACGGGCTTAAGTATTAATGAAATTAAAGAAATTAATAGAAAGATGTCTATTGGCGAAGCAAAATCTAAAAGAGCCAAAAAGGAAATGATTGAAGCAAACTTGAGATTAGTAATATCTATTGCAAAAAAATATACTAATAGAGGTCTACAATTCTTAGATTTGATTCAGGAAGGAAATATTGGATTAATGAAAGCTGTTGATAAGTTTGAATATCGCAGAGGATATAAGTTTTCAACATATGCAACATGGTGGATAAGACAGGCTATTACTAGATCTATTGCAGACCAGGCAAGAACTATTAGAATTCCTGTGCATATGATAGAAACTATTAACAAGTTAAATAGAATCTCTAGACAGATGACTCAAGAAAATGGGAAAGAACCTACTCCTGAAGAACTATCAATTAAAATGGCCATGCCTGAAGATAAAATACGTAAAGTACTAAAGATAGCAAAAGAGCCAATCTCAATGGAAACTCCAATTGGTGATGACGAAGACTCACATTTAGGTGATTTTATAGAAGATGGAAATATTTTAACTCCTATGGAATCAGCTGCAAATGAAAGCCTTGGTGAAGCAACACGAAGCATATTAGGATCACTTACACCAAGAGAGGCAAAAGTTTTAAGAATGAGATTTGGCATAGATATGAATACAGATCATACTCTTGAGGAAGTCGGAAAACAATTTGACGTTACAAGAGAAAGAATAAGACAGATTGAGGCAAAAGCGCTTAGAAAATTAAGACACCCTAGCAGATCAGAGCAACTAAAAAGCTTTTTAGATATTGAATAAAATTATATTGGTATTGCTTGTGGAATTGTTTGATGAAATTTCTCAATAATTAAAGTTATATCACTTCCAAAATAAAAATATATCAAAAATAGTAAGCTAATTATAATAAAAAGAAATGTTAAAAGTGTATAGCTAAACATTTTAAGAAAAAAACCAATAAAAAATAAAAAAAACCTTATAATTAAATTCAAATTTATTTCCTATTGTATTAAATAAATATATTTATGCCTGTGGAAACTATTATTAATAAAAATATAATAGAGATAGAAAAAATAAATCCAAAGAAAATCCTCCTTGATCTAGTATAAAATTCTTCGTTTGAAATTACTTCATTATCAGAATAATCTTCAGACGTATTATTATCATTTTTTTCTATGTTTTTTTCTAAAACTACAAAGTGATTATTGAATTTTACAACTAAGTCATTCAAAGTTCTTTCTATGGTATCAATTCTTTTTAATCTTAAATTATCTGCTGCCAAATTGCCTTTTCTGTTTTGATTTATTACTCTTTTTGAAGGCATAGTATTTAAATAATTAACACTACCCGTGACTTTTTTTTCATTTTTTATTATATTTTCTAGTTCTAGTATTTTATTTTCTATATTATTAATTTTTTCTTTGAATTGATCATCTTGTTTTTTTGAACTAGCATTTTTTGAACTATCAACTGAGATCATAGAAATATTATGATCTAATTCTTCTAGTCTATTATCTAATCCTGATATTAAAGATATTAGCGATAATTCTTCATCTGATATTGTATTTTCTTTTTTCACAGTAAATAGTTTATCCTAATATTTAAAAAATTTATATAGCACTTATTTAGAATAATTTTTTATACCGTAACCAAGAATATGTTCCTGTAAGTGACAAAATTATGATTCCAAGTGTAACTAAATCAACAAGCGTAACACCAAATAAGCCAAATATTCTTCCGGTGTGTATATCGACAATAATTCTCTCATAAGTTATTGTTTTACTTATACTTTTATCCTCTATAATCTTTTTTAGTTTACTGTCTAAGATGTTTTTTTTAAAAATTATATTTTTTTTACTATCAGACAAGTTTTCTACATGTTCTTTACCAAGAATTTCTGAATCTTCATTTATTAAAAGCATATGATTGCCGTACATTACATTATAATTGCTATTCTCTTTAATTATTGATGAAACACTACTGACATTGCTAGCAATTTTTCTATCATTAAAATACAAATCGTTATTACATATTGATAACCATATTGTTTCTTTTTTAAATGAAGATATTTGACATGGTTTGATATTATAAATATTTTTTGCAAAAGCACTTGAAGCATAATTTTGTCTAATATTAAATATTTCTGAATGCTGAAGTAGCGAGCCTGTAATAGATAAAACTAAAACAAAAAAAACTAGCAAGATACCTAAAAATCTGTGAATTTTTATAACCATATTACAATTATAATTAGTATTATATAAAAAAGATACTTAAAGAAGTTTTTGATATAATTATATAAATCAATATTTTAGCTTATGAAATTTTACAAAAATACCCATATTATTTTCTTTCTTCTCTTTACTGCTTTAGTAGGTTGTTCTAATAATCAGCATACCATGATATCTGGGAATGCATTCGGTACTGTATATTTTATAACTTTAGATGACAATAAATACGACATTTCAAATATCAAATCAAATATTAATAATATTATTGATTTTATTGATATTGCAGCGTCTAACTACAATTCTAATTCAGAAATATCAAAATTTAATGCTTCACATTCTACAAATAATTATCTTATATCTTCAAATTTATATAACATTATTTCAAAAGCAAACGAAGTTAGTGATCTAACAAATGGTTATTTTGATATATCTATAGGAAATATTAATATTGCAAAAGGGTTCAATAGTAATTTAAATATAAAGTTAGATAAATCTCGTAATTATAATTATAAGGATATAATTCTTTCAAAGAATAACTTAATAAAAAAAAAATATTACCCTATGAACTTAGATTTATCTGGTATTGCTAAAGGTTATGCCGTTGATTTAATATATGATTATCTATTTAGTCTTGGGATTAAAAACTTTTTAATCAATATTGGTGGCGAGATAAAATCATAT
>MDTG01099872.1_pt1 | contig 14293 bp, 12 predicted proteins | sample 811421 | NCBI WGS metagenome assembly MDTG01 (sample SAMN05326645, study PRJNA326480) | marine metagenome | isolation source: seawater | place: Pacific Ocean: South East | collected 2011
ATTAAATTATATAAGAAAGATTATTATAAATTTTTACCAAAAGGTAATTTTATAAAAAGTCGATTATCACAAATGATTATTTTTATATTAAATTTTAATTTATTAAGAAAATTATTACTTAAAGAAAAACCTGATTTTTTAATCGCTCACCTGATAATATCTTTACCGTTAATTCTATTTTTTTTTTTTAAATTTGAAACTAAATTGATAATAAGAATTTCAGGAACACCTAAACTTAACAAATTTAGGAGGTTTTTTTGGAGTTTATTTTCTAAAAATGTCCATATTGTTACTTGTCCAACTCAATCAACTCTAAAAAAATTAGATGCATTTAAAATTTTTCCAAAAAAAAAATTGAAACTTCTTTATGATCCAATACTAAAGATAAATTCTATAAATACAAAAAAAAAAGAAAAAATAGAGGATAGATTTTTAGAAACTGAATACATTCTTAGCATTGGAAGATTAACTAATCAAAAAAATTTTTCTTTATTAGTGATTGCTTTTAAAGAGATTATTAAAGAATATCCAAACTTAAAATTGATTATTCTTGGTGAGGGCGAAGATAGAAAAAAACTTGAAAACTTAGTTAATAAATTGAATTTAAAAAATTTTGTTTTTTTAGAGGGTTATAAAAAGAATATATTTAATTATCTTCATAATTGTGAATGTTATATCTCATCATCTTTATACGAGGATCCAGGTTTTACCTTAATTGAGTCAGGATTCTTAAATAAGCCAGTTATAGCAGCAGACTCAAATACCGGACCATCAGAAATATTAAATAAATCTAATAATGGATTTTTATTCAGAAATAACGACAAAATTTCTCTTGTTGATCAATATCTAAAATTTAAAAAATCAAGTACTAAAGAGGTCATGAATAAACAAATAAATCTTAAAAAATTCTCTAAAAATTTTTCAATTTTTAGACATTTTTTAAACTTAGAAAAAATTTTATGCAAATATTAATTACAGGTGCGGCAGGTTTCATAGGATTTGGTATTTCCAAATATTTGTTAAACACATCTAATGTAAGAATTATTGGTATAGATAATTTGAACAATTATTACTCAAAAAAATTAAAAAAAGATCGTATTAAGGAGTTATCTAAAAATAAAAAATTTTCATTTATAAATATAAATATTTTAAATAAAAAAAAATTAGAGAAAATTTTTAAAATTAAAAAAATAAATTTGATTATAAATTTAGCAGCTCAAGCAGGAGTGCGTTACTCATTAGAAAAACCCAATGAATTTGTTGATAATAATATTCAAGGATTTTATAACCTTATAGATGTAGCTAAAATATATAGTATTAAAAAAATTATTTATGCCTCCTCAAGTTCCATTTACGGTGACACTAAAAAATTTCCATTAAAAGAAACTCAAAAAGTAAACCCAAAAAATATTTATGCTTTATCTAAAAAAATAAATGAAGAAATGGCTGAGGTATTTTCTCGACAGTACAATATGTCTTTTATCGGATTGAGATTTTTTACAGTTTATGGGGAATGGGGGAGGCCAGATATGTTTTTGATGAAATATTTAAAATCAAGTTATGAAAAAAAATCAAAATTTTATTTGAATAATTTTGGTAAACATACACGAGATTTCACTTATATATTAGACGCTTGCAAGATAATTTCAAAACTTGTTTTTAGTAAAAAAAAATTGAAGCATGAAATTTTTAATATTTGCTCGAATAAACCTAAAAAATTAAATGATATAATTAAAAAAATAAATTCTTTAACACATAAAAAACCCAAATTATTTAAAAGGAAATTACAACAAGCTGATGTAATTAAAACTCATGGGGCCAACAATAAAATTAAAAGTTTTATTGGAAATCAAAAATTTACTTCAATTGATGATGGCTTAAAAAATACTATTGAGTGGTTTAAGGAATATTATAAAATTTAACTTAAATGAAAAATAAACTGTTAAAAAATTTCAAGATATATGTTGCTGGCCATAACGGTATGGTTGGAAGAGCTGTAGTCAGACATTTAAATAAAGAGGGAGTTAGAAATATAATTTTTGCGGAAAGAAAAAAACTAAATTTACTTAATGCTAAGGATTTAGAAAAATTTATTAAGTCAAAAAAACCTGACATAGTTATTAATTGTGCTGGAAAAGTAGGGGGAATATTAGCAAATGCGAGTTATCCTGTTGAATTTATGAATGAAAATATTTTTATACAATTAAATTTAATAAATCTCTCTTATAAATATAAAATTAAACATTTTGTCAATCTTGGAAGTTCTTGTATATATCCAAAAAATTCAAAGCAGCCTATTAAAGAAAAATATCTTTTATCTAATCAACTTGAAAAAACAAATGAAGCTTACGCATTAGCAAAAATTGTTGGATTGAAAGTTTGTGAATTTTATAATCAACAATACAAGACAAACTTTTTTACATTGATGCCATGCAACTTATACGGCCCTTATGACAATTTTCATTTAAAAAATAGTCATTTTATACCAGCTTTAATAAAAAAATTTATTGAGGCAAAAAGACGAAATAAAAATTCTGTTGAAATTTGGGGTTCAGGATTACCTAGAAGAGAGGTGATGCATGTAGATGATTTAGCAAATGCCATAGGATATCTGCTCAAACTTAAAATTAATAATGATAGAAAATTTTTAAAAATTTTAAAATCCAACTCATTAATCAATGTTGGATCTGGTCAAGAATTTCAAATAAAGAAGTTTGCAGAAATTATTAATAAATTAACCTTTTCTAATAAAAAATTAAGATTTAATAAAAAATTTCCTGACGGAACTAAAAGAAAAATTCTAGATGATTTAATTATAAAAAAAATTGGATGGAAATCTAAAATAAGCCTTTATGATGGTCTAAAAAATACAATTAGCTGGTATAAAAAAAATTACTAGTGCATAAATTTAAACTTAAATAATGAGATTATTGATTTGAAAAAAAAAGTTATTTTTTACATCCCTTCAATTGAAGGAGGAGGAGTTGAAAAAAATTTTTATTTATTGATTAAATATTTGCCTAAACATATTGGTAAAATTCATATTATAACCGCTAATAAGCAAAATAATAATTCAAGAAATATAAACTATGTTTGTCCCAATTCAGAATATTGGAGTAAAAGAAATAGAACTTTAAAAAATATAATTTGTATTTACTTATTGATTAAAAATTTTTGGTCCTCAAAGGCTGTAATTTTATCTTTTCAATCAAATCTAACTTCAATAATTTTATCAAAGATTTTAGGATTTAAAGTCTTAATAAGACTTAATACAAGCTTAAAAAAATATTTAAGTCACTTTCTAAAGAAAATTATCTTTAAATTTTTCTATTCCTTGTCTGATGTTATAATAGTCAATTCAAAATTTTTTCAAAAAGAATTAAACGAAGTAAATTTAAAATCACACCTAATTTATAACTTAAATACTCCTGAAAAAAAAAGAAAAAAATTAGATTTTTTCAAAAAATTTAAAGGATTAAAAATATTAAATATTGGAAGATTAACTGATCAAAAGGATCAATTAACAATTGTTAAAAGTTTAAAAATTTTAAAAAAAAAAAATGAAAATTTTAGATGTGTTATTATTGGAAGGGGTGCATTTAAAGATATATTAATTAATGAAATTAAAAGGTTGAATTTAGAAAAGAATATTAAATTAGCTGGTTTCAAAAATCACGCAGAACAATATATCTCACAAAGTGATATTTTTGTATTATCTTCAAAGTTTGAAGGACTTCCGAATGTTCTTATCGAGTCTCAAAAATATGGTGTGCCAATTATATCAAGCAATTGTCCAACAGGACCCAATGAAATATTGATGAATGGTAAGTTAGGAGAATTATTCCCAGTTGGTAATTATAATATTTTAGCTAAAAAATTATTAGATTTTTCTCAAAACAAAAAAATTTTAAAATCAAAATCTTTCAAAGCAAAAAAATATTTAAAAAGATTTGATCCTATAATAAATTCAAAAAAATATTCAAAATTAATTTTGATGGAGTATGAAAAATTTTAAAATATCAATAATTACTGTAACTAAAAATTCTGAAAAATTTTTACCTCAAAATATTTTTAGTGTTAAATCTCAAAAATATAAGAATTTTGAGCATATAATTGTCGATGGAAACTCAAAAGATAAAACAATTAAAATTATTAATTCTCATAAAGGAAGCGTGAAATTTATAAAAAACAAAAAAGATAAAGGTTTATATCACGCAATGAATGTTGGGATTAAAAAATCTTCAGGAGATATTATTGGGATATTAAATTCAGATGATATTTATTTTAAAAATACATTGAAGATAGTTAATGAATATTTTAATAAACATGAAGATTTAGACTTTTTATTTGGAAGTGTTTATAAACATAAACTTTTATCTGGTTATAATCCGAATATTATTAATTGGAGTTTTGGATTTTATACCACTCATTCTGTTGGTTTTTTTATAAAAAAAAAGTCTCAATTAAAAGTAGGTCTTTATGATATAAAATATAATTATTCTGCAGATTATGATTTATTTTTGAGAATGATTAAAAAATTTAAATTAAAAGGAATATCTACAAAAAAAAACGAAATTTTTGGAAGGTTTAGACCGGGTGGCCTATCATCAAGAATTAATTTTTTAGATTATCTAATGGAATGTAATAAAATAAGGATCAATAATGGTCAAAATTTTATCAAAGTTTATTTAATTTTTATTTTAAGAATTTTGAAAAATTTTAATAAAATTATTAAATGAATATTTATATTTGTTCTATTTTAAGTAAAAAAAATTTAAAATTTTCTAATTCTCATTTAAAATCCCTTAATAAATTGAAAATCCCAAGTAATTGCAAACTAAAGATCATATTTGTTATGAGTCCAAAAATTTCTTCCATAAAAAATTTACTAAAAAATTTTTTATATAAAAAAAATTATTTAATTATTGAAAGTATCAAAGATAATATCCCAGACTCTCGAAACGTTTTTCTTAAATTTTTAAAAAATAAGAATGTTCAATATGCTGGATTTATAGATGATGACTGTATTATAGATGAAAATTGGCTTTTAAATATGATGAAGTTTGTTGATCAAAATAATTGTGATGTTGCTGGTGGACCTCAATACCATGAAGTTAGAAGCAAGATTTTTAAAGATTATTACAATATTTTAGAGCCTACTCGTCATCATGGCCAATTAGTAAACTGGGTAGCAACAAATAATTGTTTTTTTTCAAAAAAAGTTTTTAATAAATCAAAAGTTTTTTTTGATACTAAATTAGCAGGTGTTGGTGGAAGTGATCAATTATTTTTCAGCGAACTAAATAAAAAAAAATTTATTATCCGGTGGAATAAAAAATCATTTATCACTGAAAATTTTAATCCTCTAAGGGAAAAAAAGACATGGTTCTTTAAAAGAAACTTGAGATATGGGTATTCAGGTAATTTGATTGATAAAAAAATTTACGGGAAAACTGGCGTTATAATCATTTTTATTAAGTTAATTTACTTAATAAGTTCAGCATTACTCTCTATACTTATTCCATCTCGTAAAAATTATATAAAAGCTTGTTTTTTATTTTTTAGAGCTTCAGGAAGATTTATAGGATTACTGAATTATAAGCCTAAAAAATACATATAATTTGAAGCAACATAATAAATTATAAAATAAAAAAAGATAATATAATTACTTTTTTTGATCGAATGCAAAATTTTATATTTGTCAAAATAATTTAAAAAAATAATGTAAAACATTGGTTCAAAATATTTTTGAAAAATAAAAAAGCCTGAACTAAAAGTAATCAATAATAAAACAACAAGAACATAATTAGATAATGTATTTTGACTAAAATATAAAAGAAAGTAAATCCCAAAGAAAGAAATAGGAATAACTAAATACGGATTATTAAATAAAAAAAATGAAATCTTTAAAATAACACCACCCCCAATGTTACCATTATAAATAAAATTTAGACTACATAAAAGAGATGTAATTATACTTATGATAAAAATTTTTTTATTAAAAAAATAAGATAGATTAAATTTATAATTATCATAATTATTAATTATTGTTTGAATTATAAATGGAACTAAATAAAATAAAATCATTGAAGCGCTGACCAAAACTGAAGAATTAAGGTTTGTTGTGGTTTGCCTTAAACCAAACAATAAGAGAGGATTTAAGATTACATAGTATACACCGGGGATTGCACACAACGTTATAAAAATAGAAATAAAAACAAATCTTTTCAAACTTATTTTATTTATTAGATGAGTTAATAAAAAAATAAAAAAGAAAGCGTAAAATTGTTTCGTATAACAAGCTAAACTTAAAAATATAATAGAAAATATTAATCTCGTAGTTTTTTTATAATTAGTTTTTATAAAAGAATTAAAATAAAAAATACCTAAAGAAAAAAATATAAGTGCAGTATTATGGTTATTACCCCAAATCGCAGAGTATTGGAAAACTGGTAAAATTAATATTAGTGAAGATAATATAAGAATTTTCGATTTATCTAAATTTCCAAAACGTTCTTTAAGTAAAAAATATAAAATTAAAGGTAGTAAAAGTGAAATTATTAATACAGAAATTAAATAAGCATTTAATGAGTCAATAAAGTTAAATTGTGAAAATATTAAATGATGTAGAGGAAAATTAATTAAATTTACGTTTTCTCCTAATGTTAAAGTAAAAAGATTACTCAGATCTTTTTTTAATAAAATTATATAATTCCAATGAGTTGCTAAATCACTTACAACTCCCCCGGTTTTTGTTTGAATACCATAATCAAGCCAAAGTGGACTATAAGTGAACGTTCCAAGAATATTTGATAAATTGATTTTTAATAAAAAACTTATTAATAATGATATTATAAATAAAGTTGTAGATATCCAGACAAAATGTCTATTTATCATGAGTTTATCCAGAATGTTTAAAAAAAATTTCATATCAATAATTGTACCTTATCACAAAAAAAAAACTTTTTTTAAAGAAACAATCGAATCTATTAACAATCAATCTTATAAAAATTTTGAAGTAATTATTATTTATGACGATACTGATAAATCAGAATTAGACTATGTAAAGAAAATTATAAGAAATTTTAAATTTAAAAAAAAACTAATAATTAATAATAAAATCATAGGTGCTGGATTATCAAGAAATAAAGGTATTAAAGTTTCAAAGGGTGAATATATTGCTTTTTGTGATGCTGATGATTTGTGGAATAAAGATAAACTTAAAATACAATTAAGCTTTATGAAAAAGAATAATATACTATTCTCTCATTCAAGTTACTTCATAATTGATTATACCTCAAAAAAAATTGGTAATTTAAAAGTTCCAAAAAATATTACATATAATCAATTGATAAAGAGTTGTGATATCGGATTATCAACAGTTATGATTTCTAAATTGCTAATTAAAAATAATCTTTTTTCCAGTTTAAAAACAAAGGAGGATTATTTATTATGGATAAAATTAATAAGATATCTTAAAAATTTTAAGAGTATAAACAAAGACTTAGTTTATTGGAGACTTTTGAAAAATTCTCTATCATCTTCGAATGTTCAAAAACTACAGGATGCATTTAAATTATATAAGAATCATTTAAATTTTAGTTTTTTGTTTTCAATTTTTTGTGTATTAAGACTAAGTTTTAATGCTTTGATAAAAAAAACTACTATTTATTTTAAGATCTAATGGAAAATCTAACTTTAGTAATACCAGCAAAATTTGAAGCCACAACTCTTCCAATTGTTTTAAAAGAAATTAAAGATCTAAATCTTAATTGTAAAAAAATTGTTGTAGTCCCGAAATATGATGAAGAAACACAAAAAGCATTAGAGGGCACTGATTGTGAGGTTTTGATACAAAAAGGAGAAGGTTTTGGAAATGCACTTATTGAGGGTTTAAATCATTCTTCAACTGAGTATTCTTGTATTTTCAACGCTGACGGTTCTTTTGATCCAAAATATTTAAAAGAAATGTTGAGTAAAAATATAGATAATCATGAACTTATCTTTAGCACAAGATATAAAAAACCTGGTGGCAGTGACGATGATACTATATTAACATTTGTTGGTAATTATTTTTTTACTTTATTATGCAAGATCTTGTTTAGATTAAATATTTCGGATGTTCTTTATACCTATGTAATGGGTAAAACGAGTGCATTTAAAAATTTAGATTTAACTTATAATGATTTTTCGTTTTGTGTTGAACTGCCAATAAAGTCAAAATTTAAATCTTTTAGAGTTTTTGATTTCCCATCTTATGAAAGACCAAGAATTAGTGGAAAAAAGAAAGTAAATGAGCTAAAGGATGGTTTTCTAATTTTAATTTCTATATTAAAGTTGTTTATATTTAAAAAATGAAAAAAATAGCATTGATAACTGGAATTACAGGACAAGATGGATCATACTTAGCTGAGCTTCTATTAAAAAAAAATTACGTAGTTCATGGCCTAATTAGAAAATCATCAACATTTAATACAAAAAGAATAGATCATATTTATATAGATCCACATAATAAGACAAATTTTTTTTTACATTATGGAGATCTAACAGATACTAATAGTGTTTATAATATTATTCACAAAATTAGGCCAAATGAAATATATAATCTAGGAGCACAAAGTCATGTAGGTGTCTCGTTTGAAAATCCCGAGTATACATCCGAGGTTTCTGGAATTGGAACACTAAGATTGTTAGAAGCAATAAGATTTTTAAAAATTAAGAATATTAAATTTTATCAAGCTAGCACTTCAGAACTTTTTGGCGAGACATACGGAAAAAATGTATTTAATGAAAAATCTAAATTTCATCCAAAGTCACCCTATGGAGTAGCTAAACTGTATTCATATTGGATTACATCAGTTTATAGAGAGTCATATGGTATTTTTGCCTGCAATGGCATTTTATTCAATCACGAAAGCCCAAGAAGAGGGGAAACTTTTGTGACTAGAAAAATTACAAGATTTTTGGCAAGAAAAAAATTAGGTAGTAAGGAAATATTGTACTTAGGTAATCTTAACGCAAAAAGGGATTGGGGACATGCGAAGGATTATACAGAGATGCAGTGGAGAGTTTTGCAACAAAAGAAACCAGATGATTTTGTATTTGCTACAGGCAAAGCATTTTCGGTAAGGCAATTTGTGGAAATAGCCTCTAATTATTTAAACTTAAAAATATATTGGCATGGCAAGGGATTAAAAGAAGTTGGATATTTAAAAAAAGGGTCAAAAAAGGAAGTAATCATCAAGATAGACAAAAATTATTTTAGACCAAATGAAGTCGAATATTTAAGGGGTGATGCGAGAAAAGCTTTTAGAGTTTTAAAATTTAAACCTAAGTACTCTTTTAAAGATTTAGTAAAAGATATGATAGAAAGTGACCTGATCGAAGCTAAAAAAAAAATTGAAATTTAGTATATGTTAGAGATTAGTGTATTTTTAATCTCATTTTCTTTATGTTTAATTATTAATTATATTTTACCAAAATATGATTTTTTAATTGATAAAAAGTTCTTTCCACATAAATCATATGTAAGCAAAAATTCTGTACCAATTAGTGGTGGTTTAATCTTTATATTGAGTACATTATTATTTATAAGATTTGAGAATAATTTCAGCTATGTAATCTTTTTAATTTTCTTTGTTGGAATTTTGTCAGACTTGAACAAAGTACAATCACCTTATAAAAGATTTTTTTTACAAATAGCTGTAATACTAGCTTTAGTCTTTTTAAGTAAAATTTTTATATCTTCAATTAGAATTCATTTATTTGATCATTTACTTACATACGTTTTATTCAAATACTTTTTTGTTATCTTTTGTTTATTAATTTTAATTAATGGATCAAATTTTATGGATGGCGTTAATACATTATTAATTGGATACTTCATATCTGTAATTTTAACAGTAATCATTCTGACTAATAAATATGATTTAGTTTTTGAAATTCAAAATCTTAAGATCATTTTTTTTATTCTTTTAGTTATGTTTATTTTCAATTTTTTTGAGAAATTTTTTTGTGGAGATGGTGGTTCATATATAATATCTCTATTTATGGGATATTACTTAATAGAATTATCGAATTTAAATTTGATTATCTCACCTTATTTTATTGCATGTCTTTTATGGTACCCTGCATATGAGTGTTTATTTTCAATGGTTAGAAAAAAAATTAAAAAGTCAAAAATTACTGGTCCAGACAATAGTCATCTCCACCAACTTTTGTTTATTTTTTTTTCAAATAAATTGAAGTTTAAAAGGTGGATCGTTAGTTCTTTAACGGGAATATCAATCAATACTTATAATCTAACTATTTTTTTTATAGCTTTAAAAAATGTTTCACAGACAAAAACTTTAATATCTCTTATAATCCTAAATATTATTTTATATAACTTTGTTTATTTAGTATTAAAAAAAAAAATTTCGTAGCTTTATTTTTTTAGATTGGAAAGTCCTAAAAAAAACCAAAATAAACATCCGTTAAATGTCGAAAACAAACTACCGCTCGGTAGAATTGGAATTAAAAAAATAATCAAATAAAAATTTATAGTAATTTTAAAAAGATTTTTTTCTCTTAAATCATTGAAAAATTTTTCTTTGAAATAGCTAAATAAAAATAAAACAAAAATAAGGTATCCGATTAAACCTTGTTCTGATAATAATTCAAAATGAATTTGATGAGGATGCGTTGTGCATCTTTGATGAGTAAACTTAAGATTTTCTTTAAAATATTTTTCATCATAACATTCAAATCTAAAGTTTTTATTTCCAACACCATTTAATTTTTTATTTTTAAAAATTTCAATCGCAGTGTCATAATGAGTAAAATACTTTATATTCTCAAATCGTTGAGAAATAGATTTTGGGTTTTCTACATTCAAAACTCTGCTAAAGAATTCTGTTTGTTTTAAAAGAACAGTTGGAAAAATAAAAGATAATGATATTGCAATGAAAATTGTACATATAAGTAAATTAAATTTTTTTAAAAATAATTTTCTTTCTTCTATAAAATAAAGTATTAAACAAAAAAGTAAGGCTGATTTTAAAAAGGCTGACCTTTCACCGGTGAGAAGAATACTAAAAAAAACAAGAACCAATATTGAATTTAAAATTATTTTATATTTTTCGGTAAGCTTATTTTGGAAGAAAAATATCGTAGTTATAAACCCAAAACCAAAAAGAAAAGCCCCAACTACATTTTCATCATAAAAGAAACTAGTTATTCTTGTTCCATCTAGACTTTTAAAACCTAGAAGATTCGACCCGGTGTATTTCTCAAAAAAAATATCTATTATGATTATGACAATTAAAAATAACCAGAACTTGAAAATTTTTTCTAATATTTCTTTTTTATCTAATAGGAAAGGAATAGCTGGGAATAATATTATAAATTTTAAAAAAAATAACGAGCGTAAAATCCCATCATAACCAAATGATGGATTAATAAAGTAATTAATAAATGAATTTAAACAAATGTATAAATAGAATATTGAAAGTATTATAAAGTTTTTATTCTTTAACCAATTGAAACTTTTAGTTTTTAAGGCATTAAAGATGAATATTAAAAAAATACAAAGAAGATAAAAATTTATAAAAAAGTTTCCAATAATTATTGCTATAGGTAGCGTAGCAAATAGAATAATAATAAAGTTATCTTTTATATCTAATTTTTTTGATATCATTATTAGAAATTTCTAATTATTCTTATATTGATTTTTAATTTTTACAACAAAGTTTATTTAAGGTAAAAGTTAGTAATATTTGTTTACTTATTATTTATGAGATTTAAAAAGAATCTATTTAAAAAATTGAAGTTAATCCAAGTTTCTTTTTTAAGGTTGATGCAATTTAATTAAATTTTTAAATGATAAATTTACCTACACTTTATTTTGGTTATTTGATTATCTTATTTTCGATTATTGGTTTTGGATATTTATCCTCTAAACTTTTATCTATTAGACTTTCTCTAGGAGAATTAGGTTTAAGTGGCATTCTACTTATGACAATTCTGTCGTATATTACTAATTTATTTGTATCCCATGGGTTTATTCATAATTCTATTTTTTTGGTAATAGGCTTATTTGCCTTTTTTTTTGTATGTAAAAAAAAAATATTCAGAAAAAAAATAAAACTAATTTTATTAATTTCGACTGTTTTATTCGTTGGAATTCTTATGTATAAAACCCATGACGATTTTTTTTACTATCACTTACCTTATACAATTTCTTTAATCGAATTTAAAAAAATATTTGGTGTAGGCAATTTAGAGCATGGATTTCGCACACCATCGTCTATATTCTATTTTAATTCTTTATTTTACCTGCCAATTTTAGAAAAATCTTTAATAAATAGTGGTGCTATATATTTTTTGATCTTTTCAAATATACTTCTGATACAAAAAATATTTAATCAATTAAAAAATAAAAAAAACAACTTTATATTAGTATTATCGCTATTTTCATTATTGTTTATAAACACAATTTTTTACAGATTGGCTGAACACGGAACCGATAGATCGGCATTAATACTTATTTTTATTTTGGCCATTTATTATCTTGAGGCAACCAATAGAAAATTAAGTAAAATAAATTTTAAACATAATTATCAAAAAATATTAGTTATAATTCTTCTTGTAGTTTCACTTAAAAGTTTTTATTTAATTTATACTATCTTTATATTCATTCTATTTTTTGATTTTAGAAAAATTATATTTAAAGAAGGTTTTTATAAGAAAGTCTTTTTTGAGAGGGTGAGTTACTATTTTATAATTGGGACCACAATTTTTATATTTACCATTTTATCAAATACTGGATGCTTAATTTATCCTGCCAGCTTTACTTGTGTTGAATCATTTGCTTGGTCGATACCCAAAAAAGAGGTAATGGAGATGAAAATTTGGTATGAACTTTGGTCAAAAGCAGGAGCAAGTCCAACTTATCGAGTAGATGATGTTGACTTTTATTTGTCCGGATTTAATTGGGTTCCTAATTGGATGCAAAATCATTTTTTTAACAAAATTTCAGATTTTTTATTATCTTTATTTTTAATTGTAATAATTTCTTCAGTTTTTCTAATGAAATCTAAAAAAGTAAAATTACAAAAAAAGAATTTTTATCTATTTTATACTGCTCTTCTACTTTTATTACTTGAGTGGTTTTTAAATCATCCTGCTTTAAGATATGGTGGTTTTGCACTTATTGCATTGTCCATATTTATACCTTTAAGTATATTCATTGAAAGGAGACTTAATTTAAATCATGGATTAAAAAAAAAGATAACCTTTTTAATTTTTATATCTTTTGCAATCTTTTCATTAAAAAATATTGATAGAATCTTGAAAGAATCTGATAAATATAAATATAACCCTCTGATCAATGCACATTATTTCATTAATAACAATAGTGACCATTTTAATGAATTATTATTAAAGGCAGAAAAAAAAAAGAGATATTGATGGAAAAAATTTTTATATTGTTTTGAATAAAAATTTAATTAAAAAGATTCAATCAAATAAATGATAAAAAAAATTATTGTCGTAACAGGCGGAGCTGGTTTTGTTGGTGCAAATTTAATAGAAAAACTTGTAAGAGATACAAACTATAAAATCATAAGCATTGATAATTATATTTCTGGTTCAATTAAAAACCATGTTAAAAATACAAGAGTAAGATACATTAAAGACACATCATCAAACATTTCAAAGATACTCAATAAATATAAATCTAAAATTCATACAATTTTTCATTTTGGTGAATTTTCAAGAATATATCAAAGCTTTTTAAAAATGGATGAGTGCATCAAGTCAAACTCAATAGGAACTCATGCTGTATTCAATTTTTGCTTATCAAATAAAATCAAATTAGTTTATTCTGCCACTTCTGCAACCATAGGAAATAAAGGAAAAGATAAGAATTTATCGCCATATGCTTTCACAAAAGCTAAAAATTTAGAAATGTTGGAGAATTTAAAAAATTGGTTTGATTTTAAATACGAGATTTTATATTTTTATAATGTTTATGGACCAAAGCAAATATCTTTTGGACCTATGGCTACGGTAATTGGTATTTTTGAAAATCAGTATAAAAGTAATAAGCCTTTAACAGTTGTAAAGCCTGGTAATCAATCTCGAAGATTCACACATATTGATGATACAGTAAATGCATGCTTTTATGCTTGGAAAAAAAATAGGTGTAGGCATTATAGTATTTCTACCAAAAAAAGTTACACAATTTTAGAAGTAGCCAAAATGTTTAATACAAAAATAAAATTTTTAGCTCCCAGAAAAGGCGAAAGATATG
>MDTG01273627.1_pt1 | contig 14293 bp, 14 predicted proteins | sample 811421 | NCBI WGS metagenome assembly MDTG01 (sample SAMN05326645, study PRJNA326480) | marine metagenome | isolation source: seawater | place: Pacific Ocean: South East | collected 2011
TCGTCGTATCGAAGTACGCTTCCCAGATCCAACAGCTAACCCATACCTTGCTTTCTCTGCAATGCTTATGGCTGGCCTTGATGGTATCAAAAACAAGATCCACCCTGGCGATGCAATGGATAAAGATTTATACGACTTACCAGCAGAAGAAGCAGCAGAAATCCCAACAGTTGCAACTTCACTACAAGAAGCGCTTGCGTCTCTAGATGCTGACCGTGAGTTCTTAAATCAAGGTGGTGTATTCACTAACGATTTAATCGATGCTTACATTGCGCTTAAGTCTAAAGAAGTTGAAAAGCTTAACATGACGACTCACCCTGTTGAGTTCGAAATGTACTACAGCTGTTAATTAGGCTGTAGAAAAATTATCTTATAGATAATATATGTGTGTTCTCAAGGCCCGTTCTGCGGGCTTTTTTTATGGCTAATTTTCCCATTCTCCACTAAAGTTTAATTAGTGCAAAAAATGCAAGGTGACAAGGTGAAAAAGACGCTTTTATTACTAGTAACTCTGATTTTAATCAGCTTTTATGGCTATTCTGGCGATAAAAAAATTTATTCTTGGAAAGATAAAAATGGCGTATCAGTATTTTCAGATACTCCTAAACCAGGTGCGCAAGAAATCAAGCTCACCAATCAAAGTTTGTCGATGCCGACTGTTGATACAAGCATTTTAGATGAACAGCAACCAGCGGCTGTGAAAAGCTATAAAGCGGTTATTTCTTCCCCTGCCGATCAAGGCACTGTTCGTGAAAATACCGGTTCAGTGTATGTAACTAGCCGTATAACACCACGCTTTGAGAATGGTTTTAAAATTCAACTACTAGTTGATGGCGCACCGTACGCAGAACCTAGCAATATCAGTACTTTTGCTCTGCGCGAGGTAAACCGTGGCGAACACACATTGCAACTGAAGCTATTTGACCCACAAGGCTCTGTTGTCTCTGTTAGTCCAGTGAGCACATTTTATATGCATAGAGCATCGTCTTTATAAAAACCATGTATTTCTATCAAAGACCATAATTTACTTAAAATATTTGTGCTAAGCTGCTAATAATCATCAACGCACTAAAATGGTGCAACCATGCCCGATAATAAAAATTTTAACCCTGAGTTACTAACTAGCATTTGGCAAAACCTGTCAACGGCAGTGATCTTACTTGATCAACAATTCACCCTTATTTACGCTAATAATAGCGCCAGTGAACTGTTAGGATTAGGCCCTAAACGTATCCTCAATCAACCGTTTGACAGTCTTTTTAATTACCATTCCATTGACCTTAAACGCATTGCACAATACTCTTTGGTAGATGGTGTAGATTGCCACCAGCACAGAGCTGACGTGGTTTTTGTTGATTCTCGTCATGCCAAACTGGCAATTAGTTCGCGTCGCGTGAAGTTACAAAATGAGTATTTTATTTTATTCGAGTGTCGCCAAACTGATGATGAAATTCGCCACGATCAAGCTTCTAATCAAATGCATCAATATCAAGCAGCACGTAACCTAATTAGAGGGCTTGCTCATGAAATCAAAAATCCTTTAGGCGGAATTCGCGGAGCGGCGCAATTATTGCAGTATGAGGTTGATCAGCAAGAACGGGATGAATGTGCAGAATTAATTATTGAACAAGCCGATCGCTTACGAGAGCTTGTTGACAGGCTACTGGGCCCGAATCAATTACCACAAAAGTCATACGGTAATATTCATCAAACCTTAGAGTCTGTAATTAAACTTAGTACATTAGATAATTGCGCCAATATTAGCTTGGAAAAAGATTACGACCCAAGTATACCTGATGTCTATATTGACCAAGGTAAAATTCAGCAAGTAGTACTTAACATCGTTCGAAATGCACAACAAGCGTTAGTCGGTGGTGGCGTGATAAAAATTAAAACACGTATTAATCACCAGCAACGTCGCCCCGGAAAAGCCCCTAAAAAGGCACTGCTGATCCAAATTTCAGATGACGGACCAGGTATCGATTCCAGCATCAAAGAGACATTATTTTACCCGATGATCACCAACAAAGAAGGTGGTTCTGGCTTAGGTCTCTCGATTGCACAAACCTTGATCGATCAACACAACGGCTATATAGAATGCGATAGCTGGCCAGGTCATACAGAGTTTAATATATATCTGCCTTTTGCGGATTAATCGGTTTTTGGAGTTTGCATGAAAACAGTTTGGCTGGTTGATGATGATGCATCTATTCGCTTTGTACTTGAAAAAGCACTAACTCGCGCAGGATTTAATGCTGAAAGTTTTTCTAATGCACAAGACGTGCTGTCAGCATTAAAGTTTAGCCAACCTACGGTACTGGTGTCTGATGTACGTATGCCTGGTATGGATGGTATGGCATTATTAGAACTGATCGCTGAACAAAACCCAGGCTTGCCAGTGATCATCATGACTGCGCATTCAGATTTAGATTCAGCGGTAAATGCGTTTCAAAAAGGTGCTTTTGAATACCTAGCCAAACCATTTGATTTAAATGAAGCAGTTGCGTTAGTAGAAAGCGCGTGTCGCGCTAACTCAACTAAAAAAGTAAAACGTAAACCCGCACCACCTAAAAGTGCCCATATCATTGGCGAAGCGCCAGCCATGCAGGAAGTATTTCGGGCAATAGGTAAGCTGTCAGCATCAAGTATGAGCGTACTTATCAATGGTGAATCTGGTACCGGTAAAGAATTGGTAGCCAGTGCTTTACATAACCACAGCCCACGCAAAGAAAACCAGTTTATTGCCTTAAACATGGCAGATATTCCAAAAGAGTTGGTTGAATCAGAGCTATTTGGCCATGAAAAAGGCGCTTTTACTGGTGCTGATAGCGTACGTAAAGGTCGCTTTGAGCAAGCCAATGGCGGTACGCTATTCTTAGATGAGATTGGTGATATGCCGCTGGATGTACAAACCCGTTTGCTGCGTGTTTTAGCTGACGGTGAATTTTACCGTGTTGGTGGCCATCAAAGTATTAAAGTTGATGTCCGGATCATTGCCGCGACTCACCAAAACCTTGAAGACTTAGTAAAACAAGGCAAATTCAGAGACGATTTATTTCATCGCTTAAATGTTGTGCGCCTGCGCCTACCTGCACTGCGTGAACGTACCGAAGACATTGAACGCTTAGCACAGCATTTTTTACATAAAAGCGCCAAAGACTTACAAGTGGAAAGCAAAATTCTCAGCTCAAAAGCCACCGACTTACTACGCTTGTTCAACTGGCCTGGCAATGTTCGTCAACTAGAGAACACTTGCCGTTGGCTTACCGTTATGGCTCCCGGCGAGCTTGTGAGTGAGCAAGACTTACCTCCAGAGATCTTAGCAATTGACGAGACTCAACAAGAGGGTGATTGGCTTGATGCCTTTCAACAATGGCTTAATCTAGAGCTTAAGCAAGGTAAAGAAAACATCTGGCCTAATGTACAAGCGCAATTAGAAACCCGCCTAATTAAAACCGCATTGGCAAACTGTGCAGGACATAAACAAGAAGCCGCAGTAAAAATAGGCTGGGGCCGCAATACATTGACCCGTAAATTAAAAGAGCGCAATATCAACTAACTTCCCTGCTCAAACGAAGGAAAATAAGTTGAAGTTAATCGAGCATATTCCATTAATAAAGCAGATGGAGATACTTAATAGGCTGAGTTTTTTTAGAGAGTTCAGCCTCAATGAGCGCCAAGTATTACTGGAGTCATTCAGTCACTTATACTTGATCAATAAAGATCGCTTTGTGTTTAAACAGTTTGATAACGACAAACAACTGTATATCGTGCTCAGCGGCGCTATTGTGGTATTTAAACATAGTCATTTGATGGATTTAGGCACCATTGAACCCGGCGAATTTATTGGTGAAGGTGCGTTTATAAATAACCGCGAGCACAGCACCAGTGCTCGTGCTAAAAGCGATACCATAGTACTGGCGATTACCAGCGAAGCACTAATACGTTTACCAAATGTGATCCGCGAAAAAATTAAAGACCGCATTATCGAAGGGATGAGCGAGCGTATAGCCAAACTTAGTCACTACCTAGAATCACGGGGCTAATCCATATACACAACTTGCAGCGAGCAGTTTAACCAATGCGGCCCTGTAATGTGTGCGTTATAGCGAAATGTGTCTGAGGGCTTTTCCCCAAAAGGAGTAGCAACCAAAGGGCTTAAATGCGTGTATGACTGCGAAGTATCTCTATAATTGATGACTAAATAATTTTCATAACGCTGCCAAACTAACTGAGCGCGGGCACCATTTAGTAAAGCAAATTCAACCAAGTTATCAACAAATCTAACTTTGAGACCATTGTAACGATCTTCAACGCAACCAGTAGTTCGCATTTGTTCTGGCACATCAAAACCTAGCTCTATTTGCTCACCACGCAAGTAAAAGCCAATATTGCCATTGCTATAATGGTGATTTGCCGCCGACACATAGTGTATCTGTGGCTGATAGCCCATTGCTTGCATAATATCAGCAAGCTGCTCGGTTTCAGCTGTAAGTAGCTTATCTTCGGAAGTTAACAGTGTCGCAGCGGCAAACTCTTTGGGGATTGGTAATTGAATAAACTGATACGGTAATGGTTGTTGCTGTAAGCGTATTGTTAGCTGTTGTTTTTCTAGCTCTGTTAACGCTTGCGTGTACACATATATTGTTGGTTGTTGGCACGCAGTTAGTAATAACAACATGCCAATTAAAATGCCATATTTCATAGTCACCTCGAATAGATTACAACTGTAGTCTATTCGAGGTGACTATTTATAGCAAGTTAATTCACTTGGCTATTGAGCCAAGCATCCACGCTTTTACGGGTATATAAAACATCCTTAAACAAGCGGTGTCGTTGAAACTCAAGTAGTTTTTCTTTGCTATTTTCACCACAACTTAATTGGCTGTGATTGTCGTTAAAACGTGAAATAAGCGAAAAGCCTCGCTCTGGTTGTTGCGATGCTTTCTTTGCAACCTGATTAAGCCGCGCACGCACATCATCTGCGGTCATAAAGTCAGAACCCTCTAAACCCATTAGCTCTTTTTTCATGGCTAGTCTTACGCCCATGTTAAATCTCCAGTACTGCGGCATTTGTAATAAAATGACCAACTAAATATCGAATTCGATTCGAACAGCAAATTGTAGGCCAGCTTTTCACGCGGATACTACGCTTGAATTACTACCGTTTTTTTAAAGACGGTAGAAAATTCGATATAGTTTCAGGTTAATTCTATTTAATGCCCTGTAGACTTTAGGCTGCTTGATGCAAAAGTCGCGCACAGCCTTTATACTACAGGCTGTGCCCTACCTTAATGAGATCAAACATGAACGACGAATATATTGAAATTGAATTAGAAGAAGAGCCAATTGAGCTATGCAAACTCTTAAAAGTTCTTGATTTAGTCGAAGGTGGCGGCCAAGCCAAAAACCTTATCACTGAAGGTTATGTTGGCGTTAACCATGAAATTTGTACAATCAAGCGGAAAAAATTATACAGTGGTGATGTGCTTGAATTTGATGGTGAGCTATTTAAGTTAACCCTAAGTGAAGATGCAACACCGGCGCAGCGTGCTGTGGAAAATACTCAATCTGAGAGTGTAAAAAGCCCTGTGCAAGAAACACCAGCGGCACCTAAAAACAAACGTAAACGTACTAAAAAGCCGAAAGTAGATGAAAAAACGGGCCGTCGTCCAATTTCATTTGGTTAATCACCAGCATAACTTGTAAAACAGTTTGAGGTCGTCTTTAATTACTTTCTAAATAACGACAAATAGAAAGCATTTTATGACGACTTCAACAGCCCCTACTTGGCTCAAAAGTGTTGCTTGGGCCGCATTAGTTTGGAATTTACTCGGGGTAATTGCATTTATTATGCAACTGCTTATGACACCTGAGATGATTAGTAAACTTCCTTCAGATCAACAAGCTGCATATTCAAATACCCCTTTATGGTCTACCTTAGCATTTGCTGTAGCCGTTTTTGCTGGCACATTAGGCTGTGTTTTCTTATTGCTTAAAAATGCCATTGCGCGAGCGTGTTTTGCGTTGTCTTTAATCGCGATTTTTATCCAGCAATTTTATAATTTTATCGTCATTAACAGTATTGCATTACTCGGTGCGAGTGCTGTATTTATGCCACTACTGGTGATCATCATCGCTGTTTTATTATTACAACTTAGTCATCGTGGCAAACAACAAGGCTGGCTGAGATAAAACATCACTGCAAGCTTGCGTTGTTTTGATTGGTTTTACTACCCATGGCTTGAAATCTAAATTTTCAGCATCATCTCAGTATCATAAACTGTCTACTAATCGTGCAATCTGATACTGGTATGCAGTTTGCATTTCACTATTTAAAAGAGGTTACATTTACCATTTAAGGACATTCATCTACTTTAGGGGCATATAATGAATAATAGTTTTGATACCCAAAAACAACTCACTATTAATGGCGAGCAGTTTCATATTCATTCACTGCAAGGATTAGGCGACAAAGCCAAACGATTGCCGTTCTCGCTGAAAATTCTACTAGAAAATTTATTACGCAATGAAGATGGCGTAAATATCAAAGCACAAGATATCGATGCATTATTAGATTGGGATCCTCAAGCTAAGCCAACTGCTGAGGTAGCATTTACGCCAGCACGCGTAGTAATGCAAGACTTTACCGGTGTGCCTGCAATCGTTGATTTAGCCGCAATGCGTGACGCCATGGAAAAACTCGGTGGCGATCCTGCGAAAATAAACCCACTCTCTCCTGCCGAATTGGTAATTGATCACTCTGTACAAGTAGATGGTTATGGTAATGATGGCTCATTTGATTTAAATGCCAAGCTAGAATATGAACGCAATAAAGAACGCTATGAGTTTTTACGTTGGGGGCAAACAGCCTTTGATAACTTAAAAGTAGTGCCGCCTGCAACAGGGATCGTTCACCAAGTGAATTTAGAATACCTGGCACGAGTGGTATTTAACGAAGACCGCAACGGGCAAAAATTTGCTTACCCAGATACCTTAGTTGGTACTGATTCTCATACTACCATGATCAATGGCTTAGGCGTGCTTGGCTGGGGTGTAGGTGGTATTGAAGCAGAAGCCGCAATGCTCGGCCAGCCAATTAGCTTGCTGATCCCACAAGTTGTGGGCATGAAGCTCAGTGGCCGCTTACCTGAAGGCACCACAGCGACCGATTTAGTGCTGACCGTTACTGAAATATTGCGTAAGCATGGCGTTGTCGGTAAATTTGTAGAATTTTATGGCGATGGCCTTGCTGATTTACCACTAGCCGACCGCGCAACCATAGCCAACATGGCACCGGAATACGGCGCTACCTGTGGTATTTTCCCTATCGATGATGAAACAATTAATTATCTTCGTTTAACCAACCGTGATGAAACACAGCTAAAACTGATAGAAGACTACGCAAAACATCAAGGTTTATGGCGCAACGATGGCGATGAAGCAAATTACACCGACAAGCTCGAATTAAACCTAAATGATGTAGTGCCAAGCCTTGCCGGTCCGAAACGTCCACAAGACCGAATTGCCCTTGATCAAGCTGGCGAAGTTATTGCCAATCATTTAAAAACCTTTCAAGATGAACGTCTTGCTAAGCGCGACGATAGTGATGAACAGCAATCACGAATTGAAGGTGAAGGCCCTGTCACTAATCCTGATGAGCCAACCAACGAAGCGCAATTTATGGGCGCAGCAAAGGTTAACTTTAAAGGGCAAGAATTTGAGTTAAAAGATGGCGCTTGTGTGATTGCTGCCATTACTAGCTGTACCAACACTTCTAATCCAAGTGTGATTTTAGCCGCTGGTTTAGTTGCGCAAAAAGCTCGCCAGTTAGGAATTAACGTAAAACCTTGGGTAAAAACATCACTGGCACCTGGCTCACAAGTGGTCACTGACTACTTAAAAAAAGCAGGCCTGATGGATGATTTAGATGCACTTGGCTTTAACCTAGTAGGTTATGGCTGCACTACCTGTATTGGTAACTCAGGTCCGCTTGCCGATGAGATCAGTGAGGCAATTCAACAACATAAATTAGTAGTAAGCTCTATTTTATCGGGTAACCGTAACTTTGAAGGACGTATTCACCAAGATGTGAAAATGAACTTTTTAGCCTCACCACCTTTAGTTGTCGCCTATGCGATTGCAGGTCGTACTGATATCGATGTTTATAACGAGCCACTTGCGCAAGATGCTAATGGTAACGATATTTACCTGAAAAATATTTGGCCTAGTGTCAGCGAAGTGAATGAACTGGTGAAAAAAACCGTCACTAAAGAAATGTTCGCTACCAGTTACGGTAATGTTTATAAGGGTGATGATCGCTGGCAACAAATCAAAATTCCTGATGGTAAACTTTATGACTGGGATGATGCCTCAACGTATATTAAAAAAGCGCCGTTTTTTGATGGCATGACGACAGAACCACCAGGCATCCCTACTATTACGGGTGCTCGCTGTTTAGCAAAACTTGGCGATTCCGTCACTACTGATCATATCTCCCCTGCTGGTGCAATTAAAGCAAGCGCGCCTGCTGGCGAATACTTACAAGAAAATGGCGTAGATAAATCGCAATTTAACTCATACGGTTCTCGCCGTGGTAATCATGAAGTAATGATGCGCGGTACATTTGCCAATGTACGCTTAAAAAACTTGCTTGCACCAGGCACCGAAGGCGGTGTAACGCGCACTCAACCTGATGATGAGCTTGCCAGTATTTACGATGCTGCAATGGCGTATCAACAGCAAGGCGTACCGCTCGTTGTGCTTGCCGGTGCTGAGTATGGTACGGGTTCATCACGAGACTGGGCAGCGAAAGGTTCGCTATTATTAGGTATTAAAGCGGTCATTGCGCAAAGTTATGAGCGTATTCATCGCTCGAACCTAATTGGTATGGGCGTGCTACCACTGCAATTTAAAGCAGGTGAGAGCCATGAATCACTGGGGTTAACAGGTCAAGAGCAGTTCGATATCGAAGGTCTCTACGATAAAACCAAGGAAGTTAGTGTCGTTGCCACTAATAGCGAAGGCAAAAAACTAAGCTTTAGTGCCGATGTCCGTATTGATACCCCCAAAGAGTGGGATTACTACAAACATGGCGGCATTTTACAGTATGTACTGCGTAATATGTTAACTAGCTAATTAATCTATAATATTAGGGCTTTGCAAAATTAATTTGCTTAGCCCTTAATTTTTTGATGTAAAACAAGTCAGCTTACTCATTATTAACTACACTTAATTCATCTTATCATTAATGCCTGCATACTATGACCGAGCAGAAGATCATCACAGTACTAAAAGTATTTATTGTCCTTGGCATATGCCTTATTGCGACTGGACATTATTTATTAGTCTCGGATCTGTTTGGTGAACAAAATAGTATACATGGCATTATTATCAGCGCCGCTTTTATTGCTATTGGAGTGCTATTTTCTCTGCCTACAAAAATTTACCTCACTATTGTTTTAATGAACATAGAGGCTGTACGTGACAAACATGTATAGCAGCAAGTTCATGCAATTAATCAAACCATTTAACACCGCTAAAACTTTATTAATAGCGGCATTTTTGGTGCTTTGCTTACCCACTCAATTACGTGCAAATGACAAATTGATTATTGCATCCGGTAATTTTGCACCTTATTTCATGCAGGACAACGTAACCGGTAATGGTTACTTCGATCAACTTGTGGTTCAAGTGTTACTGATACAAGGCTATCAAAACCCGCAATTGGTGCCGTTAAATAATGATGCTATTCAACGCTACTTCAACAATAAAGTCGCTGATATAGCGATCAACTATACGGCACAACCAGCTGCACATGCTTTTATTTCTCGTTATCGAGTACGATTTATGAACCGTGTGACCATGCTTCCTTCTGCATGGACCGAAAAAGTAGCTACGTTGAACGATTTGAAGAATTTAAGAGTAGGTAGTTTTATAGGGGCGAGCGATATCTTTGGCCCAGAATATAAAAACATGGCGACACAGGTATTCACCTATTATACTGAAATAGGAAATCAACAAGCCCTAAATAAACAGTTACTTACCAATAAGATCGATGCCCGTATCGGTGATTATTTAATGCTCTACTGGCATACATCAACAAACACCCAACTTGACCCTACAAGTTTTATATATCGCGATATTTTAAACTATCAAGGCTCTTACATTGTTTTTCAAGATAAGTCTGTCAGAGATAATTTTGATGAAGGCCTGACAAGATTAGTTGCTTCAGGAGAACTAATGATAGCTACTGATCGTTGGTTAAAAGCCTATAACCTGCCAATCATTAAGCAACAATTTTTTGTAACACAGCCCGAAAAAACACAGCAAAACAACGCTATTAAAGCAAATTAATGCGTCTCATCTAACGATTTAGTACGTTGCTCTAACTGTTCTTTCACTTGCTCTGCATCTTCAAACAGCTTTTTCATCACCACGGGATCATAAACACTGCCTGAGTTTGGCATTAAAGACATATTAGTTGTTTTTGAGCTGCCTTTTAAAATTGACGTATCTTCGGCCGCAACTACTGTAATATCGCGCGGATCTAGAATTACTTTTTCACTTGTGCCCTCAGGATTAGGCTGATCTGAGTAATGCCATTGACCTTGCTGATCTTGCCATTTATAAATAACTGTCGTTGCTACTGAGCTTTCATTGGTAATTGATTCTACAACTTTTTGACTGGTCTCACTAACCAATGTGGCTGCCATGGCAAGGGTGTCACTTGATAACGCAACCATTTGCTCTGTTAGCTGATTTGATTTACTACTAATACCATCACTGGTTAACCACGTTTGACCATCGGGTCGTTGCAAATAAAATAATGCCGCGACACTGATCAGCAATACCATAATAGCGAGGTACGCAAAATACTTCATCTTCAATCCTTTGAGTTAAAATTCTCGATTGCTATCATTGATAGCGAGCTATGATTTTAGCTAGGCCGCCATTATCTTTCAAGCTTTGTAAAAAATCATTAAATTCTTTCGCGTACTTTTTACCCCTTGAATTATAAGAAAACTGCAACTGCAGCGGCGCCTCAGCGACATTTTCATCACTTATGGTCAAAGCAGCAAGCTCAGGGTACTTTTGTATGTACCAGTTTACGACAGAGCGTGACATAACAGTAAAGCGTTTACTTGTATCAGTATCTTTGTGCAAACTTTGCAATATTTCTAAGTCTGAATAAAAATTCTCACGGTGCAGAGTCTTATTCACTACTGGTAGCTCATATTTTGGATACACATAACCAAATCGCCCGAGTAAAACACCGCCCTTTAAACTGCTTAGCTCCTTAAAGTCAATTAGTTCAGCTCCTCGAGCGACTACTAACACATCTTCAATTACTACTATCTCTTGGCTCCAATAATAGGGTCCATTATCTACAAGCCAAACTTCTGATTCCATTCGTGCATCAACATCACCTCGTTTCACCATTTTCGCAGAGCGCATTTCAGGGACGAAGGTATAGTCTATTTGGATCCCCGTTGCCATCGAAAACGATGTAATAACATCATTTAAAATGCCTGTTTTTGAACAAACAAAGTGATAAGGAGGGTAATCTTGCTCGGGTAAGGCAATGCGAAGGTTATCGGCAAAAAGACTAATAGAAAAGAATAAAAAGAAAATTACGTAATATGGTTTCATAAAATACATGCACATCAATTTATAACGGCTGATTGTATTATAGTCAAAAATTTAAAACGCAGCTAGGCTGCGCTTTAATAATCACTATAGTTAGCTATCTCAGCTTAAATGATTTACTTATATTTTTACGTTCAGAATTAGATCCCATCACCATCAATGTGTAGGCCACATTCGCGGTTTAGACCAAAAAAACGGGTCTCTTCTTCGGTCATACCTGGCTCTAGTTTACGCGTAGTATGCACATCGCCCATTGACACATAACCTTGCTCCCATAATGGGTGATATGGTAAGTCATGTTTAGTCAGGTACTGATAAACATCGCGATTTGACCATTCGATGATTGGGTAAACCTTTACCGTGCCACGGCTAATTTCAATAATTTGCTTATCGGCACGTGTTGATGATTGGTCACGGCGCAAGCCACTAAACCAAGTACCTGCATTAATGTCTTTTAATGCGCGAGTCATTGGTTCAACTTTATTAAGCTGGTTGTATTGTTTAATACCTGCTTCACCTAGTTCCCATAACTTACCAAACTTGGCTTCTTGCCAAGCTGGGCTTAACTGCGACTTATACACTTTTAAATTTAGCGATAAGCGTTCGGTCATTTGCTCAATGAACTGATAAGTTTCAGGAAATAAGTAACCAGTATCTGTTAATACCACAGGAATATCGGGGCGCTGTACTGTAACTAAATGCAACATCACAGCCGCTTGAATACCAAAGCTCGATGATAAAAAATGCGTGTCTGGCAAGTTTTCCAGTGCCCATGCGACACGCTGCTCAGCGCTCATATCTTTCAATACGCCGTTAGCATCAGCCAGCAGTGTTACTTGGCTTTCTTTATCTAGCTGTAATATGTTTTTAAATTCACTCATAGTAAATTCCAAACCTCAGCAAGCGTAACCGCTTGCTTTTAAATTAAGCGTGAAAATCGGTGACTGACACTTTAACTTCAGCAACTATGCCTTTGCGGATCACAAAGTCACCAAAGCATTCGCCGTCATTACGCTCACTTGCCCATTGACCAATTAATTTGTCAAAGGCGTCTAAATACACGTCTTCACCAACATTCTCTAAATACAATTTAGGAATACGCGTCCCCTCAAGGTTACCCCCTAAGTACACGTTATATTTACCTGGGCCTTTTCCTACTAGGCCAGCTTCCGCTAACATTGCGCGGCCACAGCCATTAGGGCAACCAACCACACGCATGATGATACTGTCATCAGGAATACCGTGCTTAGCAAGCAATGCCTCGGTCTTTTCAATTAAGCTTGGTAAGTAACGCTCAGCTTCCGCCATTGCGAGTGGACAAGTTGGTAATGCCACACAGGCCATCGAGTTTTTACGTTGCTCAGAGTCTTTGTCGTCAATCAAACCGTGATTACGGGCTATTTCTTCAATCACTGTTTTTTGATCGGCAGGCACACCGGCGATGATCAAATTTTGGTTGGCTGTCATACGGAAATCACCTTGGTGAACTTCTGCAATTTTGCGACAACCTGTTTTCAGTGGTTTACCCGGTAAATCTAAAATACGGCCACTTTGGATAAATAAGGTTAAGTGATGCTTACCATCAATACCTTCAACCCAACCAATGCGATCGCCACGATGAGTAAACTCATAAGGGCGGCTTGGCGCAAATTTAACACCTGCGCGTTGCTCTACTTCCGCTTTAAATACATCAGTACCAACACGGTCTAAGGTGTATTTAGTTTTTGCGTTTTTACGGTTTGAGCGATTACCCCAGTCGCGCTGTACAGACACCACATGCTCAGCAATTTTTAGCGTATCCGCTAAGGCGATAAACCCAAAATCATCGGCTTTACGTGGATAGGTTGCGGTATCACCGTGGGTCATGGCAAGGCCACCGCCTACTAATACGTTAAAACCAACTAGCTTGCCGTTATCTGCAATAGCTACAAAGTTTAAGTCATTCGCATGCACATCCACTTCGTTGTTCGGTGGAATGGTCACTGTGGTTTTAAACTTACGCGGTAAGTAGTTAGATCCTAAAATTGGCTCTTCTGTAGTCTCAGCCTTTTCACCGTTTAACCAAATTTCTGCATACGCTTTAGTTTTTGGTAACAAATGTTCTGAGATTTTTGCAGCCCACTCGTATGCTTCTTGATGCAACTCAGATTCCACAGGGTTTGTAGTACAAAGTACATTACGGTTAACATCACCTGCCGTTGCAATAGAGTCGATGCCCACGCTATTAAGCATTTGGTGCATGCCTTTTATATTTGGTTTTAACACACCATGAAATTGAAACGTTTGACGGGTTGTTAAACGAATACTGCCGTAGCTAGTTTTTTCGTCAGCAAACTTATCAATTGCTAACCATTGTTCAGGTTTGATAATACCGCCAGGCATACGAGCACGTAACATTACGTTGTGTAATGGCTCTAGCTTTTGCTTAGCACGCTCACCTCGAATATCACGGTCATCTTGTTGATACATACCGTGGAAACGAATTAACTGAAAGTTATCCGCAGTGAAGCCACCGGTGATCTCATCTTTTAAATCTTGCTCTATGGTGCCACGTAAAAAGTTGCTTTCTCTTTTCAAACGCTCGTTATCAGAAAGCTTTACGTTTTTATCTCGTTCGCTCATGTTTAATCCTAAATTTGTTACA
>MDTG01143806.1_pt1 | contig 14290 bp, 16 predicted proteins | sample 811421 | NCBI WGS metagenome assembly MDTG01 (sample SAMN05326645, study PRJNA326480) | marine metagenome | isolation source: seawater | place: Pacific Ocean: South East | collected 2011
TTTAGAATTAAAGAATGTTTAAAAATTTATTTAAAACTATTTATTATTTTTTATTTGATATTTTAGCCTTCTTCAGAAATTTAGATCAAAAGTATAATTTTATTATAATTACTCCAAGATTATTTTCTAAATTAACAAAAAAATCTTTAATTTTTGATAAATTAAATAACAAAATGTTTTTTCAAAATATAAGAAATGATTTTGATTTAATAACAATTCATGAAATTTTTTCAGATGAAAGCTATAATTTAAAAAATTTTAAAATTTGGAGCAAAATTAATGAGAAGTTTAATGGTTATTTTCAAAATAATAATACACCATTAATTATTGATTGTGGTTCTAATATAGGGTCTAGCTCAGAATATTTTAGACGGGTGTATAAGAATGCTGAAATAATCATGATTGAACCAGATAAAAATAATTTAGAATTTTCAAAAAAAAATATATCAATTAAGAGTGAATTTTATGTTAACAAAGCTATTTCCTCAGAGGAAAAAATTTTAAAATTTTCAAATAAATCAGAGGACAACAGGGCTTTCAAAGTTACAAATAATGGTAATTTAGAAATCGAGAGCACAACTGTTCAAAATTTATTAGATATTACTGGTGAAAACTTAAAACCTTTTTTGATAAAAATAGATATTGAGGGATATGAAAAAAACTTATTTGAGAAAAATTTTATGTGGTTTAAAAATTTTGATATAATCATTATAGAGCTTCATGACTGGATGTTACCAAGCAAACATAATTCAAAAAATTTTTTTAGTGCTTTTTATAAAACTATAAATGATGAGATAAATTATGATTTTTTAGTATCAGGTGAAAATTTAATATTGATTAAAAATGATACAAATAAGAATAAATAAAATTTTTTTATGAATTATTCATTATCAAATATTATTACTTTTTTTTTATTTGTGGCAGGTTTACTGGTAATAGTATTAGTAAATTATAATCATAACTTTATTTCTTTTTCTAGTAAATTAAATATCAGTCTTTTATATACATTATGTTCAAGTGTAATTATGTTTTATATATTTAAAATCAAAGCTTTTGAATATATACCAATCCTTCCGTTAATATGTTTTTACTTTATCATTTGTTATTTATCCGCAGCTTTTTTTGGACTTAGATTTTTTACAAATCATCCAATAGTCGATGTTTCAGATTTAAAATTCGCACTACAAATTTTGGCTTTAGGTATCAGTTTTTTAATAATTGGCTATTTCATATTTAAATTAATATTTAAAAAATTTGAGAGAAAAGAATTTGAAATCCTAAATTTTTCTGCAATCGAAATCTTTTACTTTGGTTTGGGGCTTAATTTGATAACAATTATATTTTTTTATATTATTCAAGTACAAAATTTTTTCTCTTTTACCGCGCAAGTAAAATATGTTTTTTTGTTTTTAAGCTTTGGAACTTTTACTAATTATTTGTTTCATACAAAGATATTATTTGAAAAAAAAAAATTAATAATAATATTTTTCAAACTTTCGATAATTTTCATGGAAATTTTAAAGGGTTCTTATGCACTTCCTTTCATATTAATTTTTTTAGATTATGTTTACTACTCTTATTTAAAAAAAAAATTTAATTTAATTCCTATAATCATTTTTTTTATCACTTTTGTTTTTATGCACGAGGGAAAATATCAATTCAGGAATTTAACTTGGAAGGTATCTAATTTAGATCGAAATTATAATATCTTAGAAAGTTCAAAAATATTCTTAAAATTATATAAATATAATTTAAAAAATAATTTTAATATACAAAACTTTTTTGATATTGAAAATCAAACTTATAGAAGAGTAAATCATAGTTTTGAATCTTTAGTTATTGTTACTTCAAAATCTCCAAATGAAATTGATCATTGGAATGGACATTCATATAAAATATTAGCATCAAAATTAATTCCTAGAATATTTTGGAAGGAAAAACCAAGTGATATTTTAGGAAATGAATTTGCTCATAGATATAAAATTATAAACGAAAATGATTTTCATACTTCGTGGAATATGCCTGTTTTAAATGAGTTTTATGTTAATTTTGGAACTAAAGGAGTTGTAATTGGTATGTTTTTGATCGGATTTTTCTTTGGTTTTTTAGCGAAGTTTTTTTCTTTAAAAGACTCACGAAATGTGGAGGGTATTATTTCATTCTATTTCTTTGTTCCATTATTTTTTCTTGAAAGTCATTTGTCTTTGTTATTTGGAGCAATTATACAGTCTTATATATTATCATTCATTACTTCTATCTTTTTTATAATATTTTTTAGAAGGCTTAAATTAAACTTATACTTGAAATAAAGAATGTTTGAGTTTTAAATTATAATTATTGAGAAAGGAAAATATAAATAAACAATTAATAAATGATATTCATTATAAATATAATTGTATAATAAATTAAAAATGAAGGTTATTATTTTAGCTGGAGGAAAAGGAACAAGAATTTCTCAATATACTCAAAAAATTCCCAAACCAATGATTAAGATAGGAAAAATTCCTATGCTTACTCATATTATGCGAATATTTAAATTTTATGGTTTTAATGATTTCATAATTGCTGCTGGCTATAAAGGAAAACTTATTAAAAATTTTTATAAAAATTCTAAAGAATTTAATAAAATTCAAGTTATTGACACAGGTAAGAATACCATGACTGGTGGAAGATTGCTTAAATTAAAAAAAATACTAAAAAATGAAAAATTGTTTTTTATGACTTATGGTGATGGAGTGACAAATTTAAATTTAATAAAACTAATCAACTTTCATAACAAACACAAGAAAATAGCTACAGTTACCGCAGTGAGACCACCCGTTAAGTTTGGAGAAATGGAAATTGGTAAGAATAATTTTGTAAAATCTTTTGTAGAAAAACCTCAACTAGCCAGCGGATGGATTAACGGTGGTTTTTTTATTTTTAATCAAAAAATATTTAAGTATATTAAAAACTATAAAACTGTTTTTGAAAGAGAGCCCATTAAAAGACTAACAAAATCAAAACAATTATTTGCTTTCAAACATTATGGATATTGGAAATGTATGGATAATTTAAATGAAAAAAATCAATTAGAAGAAATTTTTAAGGAAAAAAAAACAATTTGGAAATTTAAATAGAATTATTCAAATTATTAAATTCAGAATGAAAAAAAAAATATTAGTTATTGGTCATAAAGGATATGTAGGAACAGTATTGATAAGATACCTTAACAAAATTAAAAAATATGAAAAATTTCTTTATGGCATAGATACAAATTTATTTTCTCTTAATAGTTATAATAAATACAAAAAAATTCCTATTTTAAATATTAATAAAGATTGTAGAAAATTTAATTTAAGCAAATTACGTTCAAAGCCAGATATAATAATATATCTAGCAGCAGTTTCGAACGATCCAATGGGAAAAAATTTTAAACTAGCAACTGAAGACATAAATTTTTTAAACTGTATTAAATTAGCCAAACAAGCCAAAAAATTAAAAGTAGAGAAATTTATTTTTGCTTCAAGCTGCAGTATGTACGGAGCTTCAGGAAAGTCTTTAAAAAAAGAAAACGATAAACTACATCCACTTACAGATTACGCAAAATCAAAAGTAAATGCTGAAAAAAAACTCAAGAACATTTCTTCTAAAAAATTTAAAATAATATCTTTAAGATTTGCTACAGCAGCAGGTCTTAGTGATAATTTAAGATTGGATTTGGTATTTAATGATTTTATAGCTAATGCAACTCTAAAAAAAGAAATTGAATTATTGAGCTCCGGTAGTTCATGGAGACCGTTAATTCATGTTAATGATATGGCTAGAGCTTTTCATTGGGCAATTGAATATAAATTAAATAAAAATTTTTTAGCAGTAAATATAGGTTCGGAAAAATGGAATTTTAGAATAATTGATTTGGCAAAAAAAATTGCAAAAAAAATAAAAGGAGTGAATATAAGAATAAATGATAGCAATGTAGATAAAAGATCGTATAGAGTTGATTTTAGTCTATTCAAAAAAATTGCTCCTAAATACCAACCTTCGATGAAATTTGAGACTGCAGTAAAACAGTTAGAATATTTTTTTAAAAAAGAAAAATCAGCCTTAAAAAACTTTAGAAATTCTCCAAAATGGTCTAGATTATCTCGTTTAAATCATCTAATTAAAAATAAAAAAATAAATAAAAAACTTTATTGGATTAATACATAATGATTGAGGGAGTTTTAATAAATAAACTAAAACAAATACCAGATGAAAGAGGTGCAATTTATCATATGTTAAGAAGAGATAATGATCATTTTATTGAATTTGGAGAAATTTATTTTTCCATTGCATTTCCCGGAATAGTAAAAGGTTGGCATGAACACACAAGACAAATACAAAATTATGCAGTTGTTGATGGTAAAATAAAATTAGTACTATATGATAATAGATCTCACTCTCAAACTTTTAAAGAAATTAATGAAATATTTTTAGGCGAAGAAAATTATTCATTAGTAACTATACCAACCGGGATAATTACAGGCTACAAATGTATAAGTAAAAAAAATTCAATATTGGCAAATTGTTCAACTCTTCCGCATGATCCAACAGAAATGATCAATTATGATTTTAAGGGAGATAAAGTTCCATACAATTGGAACACCTAAAAAATAAGTGAAAAAAATATCAATACTAGGTTCAACAGGCTATATAGGAAGTTACTTAGTAAATAAGTTTAAGAAACGATATAAAGTTATATCACATTCAAGAAAAGTTATTAAAGACAAAAATTTTAATAAAAATATTTATAAAAAAATTGTTGGAGACATTAAAAAAAAAAATACTTTAGAAAAAATATTAAAATATGAACCAGAGTGTATTATTTTTACAATTTCATTTAATCATTTTAAATCTGAAGAAAATTTAAGGCATTCCATAAAAAATAATTATGACCCGTTATATAATTTAATAAAACTCATAATTAAAAAAAAATTAAAAACTAAAATTATTTATTTTTCTACTATGCAAGTTTATGGAAGAAGTTATAACAAGAAAATTATAAACGAAAAATACCCAAAAAAAATAAAAAATATATATTCTCTTACACACAGTATGTGCGAAGATTTACTTCTAAAATTTAATAAAAAAATAAATTCTCATTCTTTAAGATTATCCAATTCTTTTGGTATGCCCGTTCTAAAAAATATTGATTGTTGGTGGTTAGTTTTAAACGATTTTTGTAGATCAGCAAAAAAAAATAGAAAAATTTTAATAAAATCAGATGGTTCTGCTTTAAGAGATTTTATTTCTTTAAAAAATATATCAAAGATAGTTGAAAAATTATTAAAACATAATTTTTCGCATCCAATAATAAATGTTTGCTCAGGAAAAACCTTTTCAATTAAAGAAATTGCAAAAAAAATATCAAAAAATTCTTACTTTAAAAAAAGTATTCCTATAATAGTAATGAAGAAAAAAAAAAATAAAAAAATAACAAAATTTAAATACGATACAAAATTAATAAGGAAATTAGGAATTAATCCATCTGCAAAATTTAATTTACAGATTAAAGATTTTTTAACTCAAATAAAAAAAGATTAGAATAAAATAATTAATTTATGAACTTTTAAAATGAATAAAAAAGATCAGATCGGTATTTTTGGATTAAATTACGAAAATAGTTTGGAGAATTTTTATATTAAGGCTTTTATAAAATTAAAATATAAAAATATTAAGTTTTTAGACAATAAGTTTTATTTTTATATTTTTTGTGTTTTGAAAAAAATTAAAAATAATTTTTTATACAAAATTTTTTATTTTTTACAAAAAATAAAATTTAAAAAATTTCTTAGTAAAAACAATATAAAAACTATGATTATTTTTAAAGGTATAGAACTTAATGCTGACATCTACAAGATTTTAAAGAGAAAAAAAATTAAACTTATAAATATTTATACAGACGATCCTTTTAATTTTACCTCAGAGGCGACTTCTTCCAATAATGTAATTAATAATATAAAAAACTTTGATGTATTTTGTATATGGTCGAAAAAACTAAAAAAAAAGCTAGAAAAAAAATTTAAAAATAATGATTTTTTTTATCTTCCTTTTGCTTATGATGAACATAGGCATTTAAAAATTAAGAAAAAAATAAAGAAAAACAAGATATCATTTATAGGTTCTTATGATCAATTTAGATTTCGAACATTAAATAAATTGAGCAAAAGTATAGAAATTTATGGAAATGATTGGCCTAATTTTAAAAAACATCGAAATCATCCATTTATAAAAAATAAAGAACTTTCAAAAATAATGGCCGAATCTGAAATATCACTTAATATTTTAAAAAAACAAAATTTTGCATCACACAATATGAGGACATTCGAAATACCAGCAATGAATGGGTTAATGTTAACTCATAGAAGTGGTGAACAAAATACTTTTTTTCCAGAAAACAAAGCTTGTTTTATGTTTGAAGGCATTAGTGAACTAAATAAAAAAATAGATTATATACTTAAAAATCCAAAAATCGCTTCAAGAGTAAGAAAAAAAGGTTATTCTTTAATCAAAAATCATTCTTACAAAAAGAGAATAGAAAAACTTATAAGTCATATTAAGAAAAATGAAAAACTTAATAATTTTAGATCACTATAGTATAAAAAATTTAATAAAGATAATTTTATGTGTATCAATTTTTTATTTTCTTTTTTTGTTTATCTCTGAAAAAATAAATATAAGTACTTTTTTTTATTTATCTTTTTTATTCTTTGTTAACTATTCATTATTTTATATTTACTTTTCAAGTAAGAAAGAAAGTAATTATATCCCAATATATCCTCTAATTATTTGTTATTATTTATTTACTTATTCTGCTTATTTTTATTTTAATCAAGGAATCAAGTTTTATCACAATGAAAATATATCTGAATATTCTGATTTATTACCTTATTTTATTTTAGTTTTATCTTTAGGAATTATTTTTTTTTCATTAGGTTATTTTTTACCAAATTATTTTAATTATTTTAATCAAAAAAAAAAAATAAACTTACTTAAAAAAATAAACAGATATCAATATATTTTATTATTTTTTTTTATATTAATACTTCTATTTTATTATATTAACTATCCTAATTACTATATTAATTTTGGCGTTTTAAATCAGTTAAAGGAACCTTTAATAATTTTTTTATTAATTTTTATTCAAATTAAGTATTGGGATACAAAAAAATATTCATTGAATTTACTAAATATTTTACTTTTATTAATTTTTTTTATTATAGAATTATCGTTTGGCGCAACAGTTTTTCCATACTTGTTAATTGCATGTTATTTATCTGTAAATTACTATAAATCAAAATCTATAAACATCGTTAGTATTTTTCTGATATTTGTATCCTTATTTTTTATTCACACTGCAAAAGAGGAAATACGAGAAAAAACTTGGCATTACAATGAAAAAAAAGAAATGATACTCGATACATTTAAAGTTGATAATATAATAATTAATAATGTAATAGATACTGTCGCTGTTCTTAATGATCAAATACTTCAAAGTGAAAATGTGGATTATAGATATAATAGCCAGCAAAAGCGTCTTTTTCATTCAAATATAAGTCTTCAGATAGTAACTGCTCTAACACCTCAGGAAGTAGATTTTTATAATGGAGCCAGTTATAAAAATTTAAAAGATAAATTTCTTCCAAGATTTATTAATAAAAATAAATCACAAGAGTTATGGGGTAACTTTTGGGGCAAAAGATATAAAATTCTTAAAAAAACTGATTATGTCACATCTTGGAATTTCCCAGTTTTTAATGAGTTTTATGCAAATTTTGGATTAAAAGGTGTAATCCTGGGAATGTTTCTTTGGGGTTTATTAATTAAATCTTTAATTATTGTTCTTAATTTTAACTCTAAAGACATAATCGCTTTTTGTGCCGCTTATACAATATTATTTAATTTATTTTTTCAAGAATCAAATTTAACTATGATTTTGGGTAGATTGATAAATGAAATATTATTTTTTGGAGTAATTTTTATTTTTATTTTACTTATTAATTATTTTTTTGGTAGAATAATATTTAAAAAATCATAACTAATTTTTAAAATATAAAAATTTTTTATAAAATATTATTATTAATAATTTCTGCTTGTGAATATATTGTTCTTTTTTTATTAATTGTATCCTCTACTTCATTAAACAATTTTCTATAGACATTATAATTATAATAAATTTCTTCAATTTTTTCTTTTAAAGAGTTAATATTTCCTGGGTCAAAAGTGAGTTTTTCATTAACTAATATTTCTGGTATTGCACCAATTTTGGATCCAATTACTATAGATCCGCAAGCCGCGGATTCTTGTATGACTCTTCCATATTGTTCGTTCCATTCGGAAGGAACTATTGTTAAATCAGTTCTTTGCATAAATGTATTTATATTATTATGACTACATTTTATTAATTTTAGCTTATTAATTTTTCTTAAATGAATTAAGTCAGGCTTAATTAACCTGAAATAATTTAAGCTTTGTATATCAAATATATCTAAATGAAAAATCCAATCATCAAATTCTATTAATTTCAAAGCTTTTAGCAAGGTGTGAATTCCTTTTTTCTTTTCAATTTTTCCAAAATAAGAAATAATAAATTTAGAATTTGTATTTATTTTATCAATTTTTTTAAATTTTTTATCATCAAATCCTAGTGGCATTAAAGTTGTTTGTTTTTCAAATCCACAATAGTCTAAATTTTTTTTTATTTGATTAGTATAGCAAAATATTTTTAATATTTTTTTTTTGAAGAAAAAATTAATTAATTTATAAATAATTTTTTTAATATTTTTTTTTTATTAAGCTTTTTTCATCTATGATATTGTTCTCATTAGAAAAATAATAAATTTTATAATTAAAAAAAAAAGAATAAAATATTAACATTAAAGATTGAAGTGAAATAATGTCCATGTCCAAAAAAACAAAATTATTTTTTTCTTTTTTTAAAATACTAAATAAGTTTTTATATATTTTTAATCTTAAATGATTAAAGATAGTTTTTTCAAAAATTACATCAACATCTAATTCATTTAAAGAGTAGTCTGGGAAAATTTTCTTTCTAGACTCAATATGGTAGTTGGGGCATATTAACTTAATTTTAAATTCATATTTTTTTTTAAGAACCGAATATATAGAAGTATTGATTTTTCTTAAAAAAGAATGACTTATTGATAATATATGTATATTTTTTGACATTAGTTGTTTTTAAAATAACAGATACTGAAATTTATAGAAATGAAAAAAAAAATAACTATCTCTTTTTTTACAAGAAAACCAATTAAAAATTATCATTTTAGTATTGAGAATTTTTATAAAGAACTTTTAAATTTTAAAGAAAAAAAAATTGAAATTATTCAAAAAGAATTACCATTTGAAAGTAAAGGAATTTTAAAGAGAGTTTATTTAATTATATGGAGTTTTTTTAATCAAGAAAATATAAATCATATTTCTGGAGATATAAATTTTATAAATTTTTTTTTAAACAAAAAAAAAAAATATTCTGACTATTTTAGATCTTTATTCATTAAAGAGATTAAGAGGATTAAAAAGATTTATATATAAACTTATATGGCTAGAAATACCAATAAGGAGAAGTTCTAAGATAATTACTATTTCAGAAAATATTAAAAAAGAATTATGTAAAAATTTTATTTTAAAAAAAAATATAATTGAGGTAATTCCATGCTCTATATCAAAAATATTTAAGATAAATAAAAAAAAACTAAATTTAAAAAATCCACATATTTTATTTATAGGTACGGCAGAAAATAAAAATTTAATTAGAGCAATAAAAGTTCTAAAAAACTTAAATGTTAAAATTACTATTATTGGGAAATTAAAAGAAGAACATTTAAAATTATTATCAAAAAATAAAATTAGATATCAAAATTTTATTAATCAATCGCAAAAACAAATATATAGTCATTATGTTAAGAGTGATATTTTATTTTACCCATCTATTTATGAAGGTTTTGGAATACCTATTTTAGAAGCGCAAGCCGTAGGGCGATTAGTTATTACTTCTACATTTTTAAAGGAAACTGCCGGGAAGGGCGCCATTTATGTTAATCCACTTAATGTTAATGATATGAGAAATAAAATTGTATTATTAATAAGATCTAGAAAGAAAATAAAGTTTATAATTAATGAAGGTTTTAAAAATTTAAAAAAATACAAATTACATAATATAAGGAAAAAATATATAAAAGTTTATAAATCATTTTATGAAGATTTTAATTATTATTAATTATTTAAATGAAAAAAATAAAACTATTAATTATTGGAAAAAAAAGTCTTATAGCCAATAAATACTATAAGTTATCAAAAATAAAAAATATTGATATAATTAGTCGTGCTTCAATAAATAACATTAATTTAAAGAAATATAGCCATATTTTAAATTTTAGTTTTGATCCGAAAAATTTTAAAAAAAATTATAATTTAACAAACAAACTAGACAAGAAAATTTGTAAATTAATTAAAAATCAAAATGTTATATATATACTCCCATCATCGAGATTTGTTTATTCTTCTTCTAAAAATAAGAGCTTGTATGGAATTAATAAAAGAAAAATAGAAAAAGATATTATTAAAATAAAAAAAAAAATTACCTAATTTTAAGAATTGGAAATATTCTTACTTTTGACATATCTAATAGGTCTCTTTTTATTTCAAAAGTCCTAAGAAACCTAAAAAAATTTAAATTTATAAAATTAGATTTAGATAAAAATACTTATAAAGATTTTATTACTTTGGATGTTTTATCTAGTATTTTAGATAAATTAATAAATAAAAAAGTTACTGGGATTTTTAATTTATCATCAAACATTCCTATAAAGGTTTATGATGTTGTAAAAAGTATTATAAAAGGTTATGGAAAAGGCACAATTATTTATCAAGAGAATTTAAAAAAAAATGACTCTTTTTTATTAAATAATAAGAAATTAAAAAAAGTAATAAAATTTAAGATATCAAAAGAACAAATTTTAAATTATTGTAGATTTCTAGGTAGGAGACTTAATGCATAAAATTTTTATAACTGGAGGTTGTGGATTTATCGGATCTCACCTGACTGAATATTTATATAAGAAATATCCAAAATCAGTTATTTATGTGTATGATAAAATTACTTATGCATCTAGTGTAAAAAATCTTAAAAATATAATTAAGAATGATAGGGTTAAGGTTATAAAGAAAGATATAAATAATTATAAAGAATTAAAAAAACATTCAAAAAATACTAATATATTAATACACGCGGCAGCCGAAAGTCATGTTGATAAGTCATTTAATTTAACTAATGAATTTATTTATACCAATGTATTAGGTACTAAAAATATACTAGATGTGTGCAAAGAACACAAAATTAAAAAAATTATTCATATAAGCACAGATGAAGTATATGGAGAGATTTATAAAAGTAGTTTTAAAGAAACCTCTAGATTTAATCCATCAAACCCATACTCCAGTTCCAAAGCAGCTGCGGAAATGTTAATAAATGGTTATATTCATTCATATAAACTTCCAATAATTATTGTAAGAGCAAATAATATTTTTGGAACGAGACAACATCCAGAAAAGCTTTTAGCTGGCTGTTGCTGGTCATTTTTAAAAAATAAAAAATTTCCAATTCACGGTTCAGGTCAACAAAAAAGATCATTTTTATTTGTTGAAGATTTTTGTGAGGGAGTTTATAAAATTATTACTAAAGGGAAAAATAGAGATATATATAATATAGGATCTAATTTTGAATACAAAAATATCGATGTAGTCAAAATAGTAGCAAAAGAAAATAAAATAAATATGAAAAAAAATATTTATTTTTCAAAAGATAGGCCATTTAATGATTTCAGATATAGCATCAATTTTAACAAAATTAAAAAAATTGGCTGGAAACCAAAAAATAAAATAGAAGACAAAATATCGGAAATCAATAATTGGTACAAAAAAAATATTTCACGATTTCAAAATAGATAATTTTAATGAAAGTTGCACTGGCCATTCATCATCATTCCCCTGGTTATGGTGGACCATACACGGCTATATCAGAAACAGCTTATTATTTATATAAAAAAAATTTAGAAATCAAATTACTAGAAAATCAAAATCAATATACAAGTTTTAAAAGAGATTATAATTCAATTTTTAAAAGAATAGATTTGCTTCATTATTTTGGTATATGGACTCCAAATCATTTTAAAGTTTTTTATAGTGCTAAAAAAGCAAAAAAAAAGATCATAATTTCTCCTCTTGGTGCACTTGAGCCATGGGCTATGAAACAAAAAAAAATAAAGAAAAAACTAGCTTGGTTTGCTTACCAAAAAAAAATACTAGATAATTGTGATTATATTCATGCCACAAGCGATGATGAGAAAAAACATTTAATTGATCTAAAAATAACTACACCAATAAAAGTAATTCCTCATGGAGTTGTTATAAGTAATGTAAAAAAAAATAATTTTATAAAAAATAAAAAAAAAGCTCTTTTTTTTTCAAGAATTCATGAAAAAAAAGGGTTATTAGAGCTTGTTGACTCTTGGCACGAAGTAAATAACCAAAATTGGATATTAGAAATTTATGGACCAGTATCGGATGATAGTTATTTTTCTGAAGTTAAAAAAAGAATAGTTAAACTCAATCTAAAAGAAAATATAAAAATTTTTAAACCTCAATATGATAAAAAAAAAAAAGAAGAAATTATTTTATCATCTGACTGTTTTATTTTGCCAAGCAAAAGTGAGAACTTTGGTATGTCAATAGTTGAAGCTCTTTCTTATGGAATTCCAGTTTTAACAACTACGGCAACACCTTGGGCAATTTTACAAAAAAAGAATGCAGGAATTATTTTCAATTTTTCTAAAGAAAATTTGACAGATAGTTTAAGAAAAATAACAAACATGAGCTCAGAAAAATTATATGAAATGGGTAAAAACGGAAGAGAATTTCTGATAGAGAATTATGAAATTAACAAAGTAATTGATAATTATATAAATTTTTATAAAGAGGTTTTAAATAATAAATGAAGGTTCTTTCTATAGTTGAGTCAATGAGTTTGAGCCAAGGCGGTCCCCCAGAAGTTTTAAGAAATAATGCTAAAATTATTAATAAAGAAAAAAAAATTTTATCAATTTTAAGTTTATCTAAAATTAATATTTTTTACTTTATAAAATGTTTTTTTTTTAAAAAGGAAAAAGAAAAATTAATTAATTTTTTACAAAAATACGATATTATTCACATACATCATCTTTGGTCGCTCAAAGTAATCATTATTTCACATTTTTCAGAAAAATTAGCAATAAAGGTTATTTTAATTAGTCATGGATATCTTGATGAATGGTCAATGAATGTTGGATTTTGGAAAAAAAAACTATTTATAAAATTTTTTCTTCAAAAAGCTGTAAAAAGTTCAGTATTCTTTTTTTCAACAATAGATGAATATTATGAGGCAAAAAAAAATATTAATTTTTCAGATTTTTTTGTTATTCCAAATGGTTCTGACTTAACCAAATACAAAATAATAGATAAGCCAAAAAATATAAAAAGCTTAAAAAAAATCATTTTTTTTGGAAGAATACATGAAAAAAAGGGAATTGAAATTCTTTTAGATGCAATCAAGGAATTACCAAAAAATTTTTTTGAAAAATATTATTTTGAAATAACAGGACCAGGAGAATATGAATATATAAGAAAAATTAAAAGTATTATAAAAAAAAATTTTAGTAATGATTATGTCAAGTTATTAGAACCAAAAACTAGAGAAAACAAGATCGAATATTTAAAAACTGCTGATATTTTTATTTTACCATCATACGAAGAAGGAGACTCTATCGCACTCAAGGAAGCGATGGCTCTTGGAATGCCGGTTATAATATCTGAGCAATGTCGTATGCCTTTAGTTAAAACAAAAGGAGCTGGAGCCATAGTAGAAACTAATGTCAATAGTATAAAAAAATCTTTAATTGAATTAGAAAATTGCGATTTAAAAAAAATGGGATCTATTGGAAGAAATTTAATTGAAACTTATTTTGATAACAAAAATTGTTCAGAAAGATTGCTTAGGATTTATGAGGATATATATACAGGCTCTCATAATTCCCCAGATTGGAAAGTATTAAATGAATAATACATATATTTTAGGTCTAAATTTCCTTCACTCTGATACTTCAGCAGCAATTTTTAAAAATGGCTTTTTACTAGCGGCTGCAGAAGAAGAAAGATTTACAAGAGTTAAGCACACATCAGAATTTCCAATTAATTCTATAAATTTTTGTCTAAA
>MDTG01177370.1_pt1 | contig 14290 bp, 14 predicted proteins | sample 811421 | NCBI WGS metagenome assembly MDTG01 (sample SAMN05326645, study PRJNA326480) | marine metagenome | isolation source: seawater | place: Pacific Ocean: South East | collected 2011
AAAAATAAAAAATAATTTTTGCTTAAATTATTAAAAAAAAAATTATTCATATCATCTAATTTTTAGTCTATATGTAAAAAATAGCAATATTATGTTTCTTATTTTAGATTTTACTCAATCATTTAGATTAGCTTTAATACATAATGGTAAATTAGTTAATAAAGAATTAAAAATAAAAAAAAATATTTCAGAAATATTAATTATTGAGATTGATAAATTCTTAAAAAAATTACAAATGAACATAAAAAAAATAAAATCAATTTATATCATTACAGGACCAGGAAGTTTTACTGGCATTAGATCCGCATTAACTTTTGCTAAAGCTCTTAAGTTAACTATGAATTTAAATATATTTGGATTGTCTAAATTTGAGTTAATTAATTTTAAAATGGGTTTGTGTAAAATAAAAAAAACTAAATGTATAATTTTACACTTTAGAAACAATGAATTTTTTGTTCAATCATTCAAAGGAAATAAGAGCATAAATGAACCTAGGTTAGTTAATTTTGATAATGAAAAGTTCAGGTATAACAGTGCAACAACATATATTTACGATACTAAGTTACTTAAAAAATCACTAGAAAATAAAAATTTACTTAAAATAAAAGAGAATTTTCATTTAATAGAATATAATTTGTACGCATTACCGGAAATAATTGATAATAATATGATTGATGAAATTGACCCAAAACCGTTATATATAAATAATTATTTTTGAGCAGTTTATATGATTGATGTAAAAAAAATGTGCAGTGATAAAGGACTAAGAATGACAGAGCAAAGAAATATTATTGCTGATGTTATCACAGAGATGAGCGCCAGTGGCCACCCCGATGTAAATGAAATATTTTTAAATGCTAACGAGCAAGATAGGAATATTAGTATCGCAACAGTCTACAGGACTGTAAAACTTTTTGAAGAATATGGTGCTATTGAAAAACATGAATTTAAAGACGGTAGATCAAGATATGAAGCCATTGAAGATCATCATCATGATCATTTGATAGATATTGAGTCAGGAGAAATTCATGAATTTACTAATGAAGAAATTGAAGAGATTCAACGTTCAGTCGCAAAGTCTCTTGGATACAAACTTGTTGATCACAGGTTAGAGCTATATGGAATAAAATTAAAAAAAGATGATTAGATGTCTATTTTAAGACTTTTTTTTATATTAATTTTTCTACTTTTAATTATTGCTTTTTCGATACCCATTCAATTATTTTGTAACATAATTGGATTCAAGTTAAAGCAGATTTATCCTCTTTATTTCTACCAAATGATAAAAACAGTTACAGGCATTAATATAAATATTAATAAAAAAAAATTTAACAAAAAAAATATGGGAGTTCTCTATATAGCAAACCACGTTTCTTGGTTTGATATAATTTGTTTAGGAACTTTACTCAATGCAAGATTTATAGCAAAGAAAGAAGTATCCCAAATGGGAATTTTTGGTTTTTTAGCAACGCTAAGTAATACTTTTTTTATAGATAATGAAAATAAAAATAAAATTGTAGAATACAATCATTTAATTCAAAAAAAATTAATAGCTGGTGAAAATTTTATTATCTTTCCAGAAGGGACGACGTCTGATGGAAATGGCATTAAGAATTTTAAATCTTCTATGCTCGAATGCGCTTTTGACAACAATAATGAAATTAATATTCAGCCAATTTCAATATGTTATTCAAAGTTAAATGACATTCCAATGGGAATTTATTTAAGACGAAACATTGCCTGGGTTGGCGATACTTCAATGGTTGCAACAATGGCAAATTTTCTCAGATCTGGTAGAATTACAGTTGATATTATTTTTCATGATCTCATGAGTGTAAATAGTTTTAAGAATAGAAAAGAATTGGCAGCTCATTGCGAGAAACAGATATTAAGCGGTTTGAATCAAAGCATAAAAGTAAATTAAATGAACCTTTCAACTTTTTTCATAAAATCTTATGGATGCCAAATGAATATTTATGATAGTGAAAAAATAACGTCAATTTTAGAAAATAAAGGTTTGAAGCTAAATAAATATGCCGAAGACGCTGATCTGATTGTATTTAATACATGCAATATAAGAGATAAGGCTGCCCATAAACTCTATTCCGATATTGGAAGAATAAATAAATATAAGAAAGAACAAACTATTGCTGTTGTTGGTTGTGTAGCTCAAGCTGAAAACTCTGAAATGTTTAATAAAAATAAGTCGATTGATATAATTTTGGGTCCACAAAGTTATCATTTGCTACCCCAAATGATTGATGATTTAAAAAAATACCCCAAACAGCTTAACACTGAATTCATTGTAAATGAAAAATTTGACTATTTAAGTGAACAAAAAAGAAAACAAGGCGTTTCGTCATATATCACTATTCAAGAAGGTTGTGACAAATTTTGTTCATTTTGTGTTGTTCCATACACAAGAGGACCTGAGTACTCCCGCTCATTGGAGTCAATATTAAAAGAAGTAAAAGTTCTTACTAATAACGGTGCGAAAGAAATAGTATTATTAGGTCAAAACGTTAATGCTTATGAAACTATTAACAATGGATCGCGGGTAAATATTTCTGATTTAATTGAAGAAATAAGCAAAAATGAAAATGTAAAAAGAATAAGGTATACAACATCGCACCCAGTAAATATGAGTGATGATTTAATCAATCTTCATGCTACAAATGATAAACTAATGCCTTTTATTCATCTGCCCGTTCAGTCAGGCTCATCATCAATATTAAAAAAGATGAACAGAAAATATGATATTGATTTTTACAGAAAAATATTCGAAAAACTAAAAGCCAAAAGTCCAAAAATCGAAATATCATCAGATTTTATAATCGGTTACCCAGGTGAAACAGAGGATGATTTTAATAAGACTCTCACCTTAGTTGATGAATTAAAATTTACTCAATCATATTCTTTTATTTATAGCCCTAGACCTGGAACTAAGTCAGCGCAAACGATTGATAAAACACCAATTTTAGTAAAAAAAGAAAGATTAAAGCACCTTCAAGAAAAGCTGAAATCAATCCAGCACGATTTCAATAAGAGTTTTTGTCAGAAGAATGTTAATGTATTAATTGAAAATCAAAGTGCAAGTAATCCTGAATATTTTTTTGGTAGAACTCCTTTTATGCAGTCCGTTTACGTTAAATCGCAAAAAGTTATTCCCGGTGAAGTAAAAAATATAAACATTTCAACTTGCAATCATAAGAACTTATATGCTAGTTGTTAATTTAATGCTTATTAAAATTTGAAAAATAAACTCACCAATAATAAGTATAAAAATTACCATGATATGGGTCCAAGTTCATCCGTAATTAAAATTGAAAACTCTGAAGCTTTAGACATATTTGGCATAAATAACGAGAATCTTAGCTATTTTGAAAAAACTTTGCCTCTAAAAATATTTCAAAAAGGAAATCAATTAATTGTTCAAGGAAATAAAAAAAATATAGATATTTTAAATAAGGCAATATCTCAAACAATTAATGATAGAAAAATAAATAAAAAAGTGGACAGCAAAATTAACTTAATGCAGGAGAACTTAAAAATGCAAATACTAAATAATAAAAAAAATATAAAAAATATTAACATTACCAAAACTCTCAAGTTGGATGTTATTGGTAAGAGTAAACTGCAAAATTCATATTTAGAGATTCTGCAAAAAAAACAAATCATATTCGCAATTGGACCTGCAGGTACAGGAAAAACTTTCTTAGCAGTGGCTGCAGCTGTTTCTCAACTCTTAGAAAATAAATTTGATAGAATCATATTGTCAAGACCAGCTGTAGAGGCAGGTGAAAAACTGGGTTTTTTACCAGGTGATCTAAAAGAAAAAGTAGATCCATATTTAAGACCATTATACGACTCATTGTATGATTTAGTCCCGTCCGATATTGCAGAAAAAAAAATACAATCATCCGAGATTGAAATTGCCCCTTTAGCATTTATGAGAGGAAGAACACTTAATAATTCTTTTGTAATACTTGATGAAGCACAAAATGCTACACATAACCAAATTAAAATGTTTCTGACAAGGTGTGGTAAGAACTCTAGAATGGTTGTGACAGGAGATCCCTCACAAACAGATCTTAGTAGAAGAAGCGACTCTGGTTTAATCAGATCTATAAAAATTTTATCAGAGATTGATGGTGTTTCAGTAATAAATTTTGGACAAAAAGACATTGTAAGAGATGAAATGGTTACAAAAATTATCAATGCTTATGACTCATATAATGACCATATCAAGGACCTATTTGATCAAAATTCATAATTAATGATACAGGTAAATTATAATATCGAGGAAAGAGGCTGGAAAGAAAATTTTCCACATTTCAAAAAATATATTGGAAAATCTGTGAATGAAACACTAAAGCAAATGGATAAAAAAATTGATGAAGACGTTGTAGTTAGTATTTTTTTAACTTCAAACCAAAAAATCAAGAAACTTAATCATCAATATAGAAATGAAAACAAACCTACAAATGTTTTGTCATTTCCAATGCAATCCTATTCAGATGGAATTTACCAGTTAGGTGATATAGTTTTATCAAACCAAGCTCTTTTAAAGGAGTCTATTGAACAAAAAATCACAAAATACGACTATTTGTGTAAGATGACGATACATGGCATGCTTCATCTATTAGGTTATGACCACAATACTGAAAAACAGTTTAAGCAAATGAATAAGTTCGAAAATATAATATTTGATAACATAAAGGACTTATCATGATCACAAAACTATTAGAAAAAATTTTTTTTACGAAAAATACTGGAAATAATAATCTAAAACAAAGCATTGAAACTGTTTTAGACAGTGATCTTAAAGATACCGAGGGAATCTCGAAGCACGAAAGATTGATGCTTCTGAATATATTGAAAATTGATGGTATCAGATCATCAGATATAATGATACCAAGAGCTGATATTGGCGCAGTTGAATTAAATGACAGTTTTGAAAAAGTGCTTGAGGTTTTTATAAAGGAAGCTCACTCAAGAGTACCAATATATGAAAAAAATCTTGATAATATTATTGGCATGATTCACATAAAGGATCTGGTAAATTACCAGAATCAAAAAAAAACAGAAACTAAATTTCTTCAAAATTTAAAAAGAGAGATTTTAGAAATCCCTCCTTCGATGCCAGCACTCGATTTATTGTTAAAAATGCAGTTAACCAGATTACATATGGGTATTGTTATAGATGAATATGGCTGTACTGATGGCCTTGTCACAATCGAGGATGTAATTGAAGAAATAACTGGTGAAATTGAAGATGAGCACGACGAAAAAAATCTTCCAATGCTAATTAAATCATCTCAAAATACTTTTGAGGCTAGCGCTAGAATTGAAATAGATGAACTTCAAAAAGTGACTAATATCCAATTTTTGGATTCACATGATAATGAAGATGTCGATACACTAGGAGGATTAATTTTTTCAATAACTGGTCGAGTTCCGCAAAGAGGGGAAATTATAAAACACACTTCAGGAACGACCTTTGAAATAAAAGATGCGGATCCAATGAAAATTAAATCTGTTAAAGTAACAACACCAAAAAAATAATGAAATTATTGGAATTTATTCCACTTAGAAGAATTTACGCACACGCTACCTGTTTCTTGTTGGGAATACTGTTAGCATTTAGTTTTGAGCCATTCAAAGTTCCATTCCTGTCTTTAATTGCAATTGGTACTTACTTTTTAATTAATAACTATATTTTTGAAAATTTTAAAAGATATTATAAAATTTTTTTTTTAAACGGTATTTGTTTTGGTTTTGGTTTTTTTCTATTTGGTATGTATTGGGTTTCAAACTCAGTAATAGAACTTGATGCAAAGTTATTTTATGTTGCCCCAATTATTTTAATTGTTTTTCCTCTTTCTCTATCTGTTTTTTTTGGCATAATGCAACTTATCAATGCTTTTTTATGGAGTAAGTCTAACTCTAAATTATTTTATTTCAGTTCAACATGGATAATTTTTGAATTTTTAAGAAGCGTATTATTTACTGGGCTGCCATGGAATTTAGTTGGATATAGTTGGTCATGGTCACTAAGTTACTCACAATCTGTATCAATTTTTGGTATCTATGGCCTTGGACTAATAACAGTATTTTGCTCAGTTTGTATATTCAGTTATTTTACAAATATAAAAAACAAATTTTATTTATATATTGCAATTTTGATTCTTATTTTATTGTACTTGCATGGTTTGAGTAGAATTAACACTAATCAAATAATCTACTCAGAAAATGAATTAAGAATAATACACACATATTTTGATCAAAAAGATAAGTGGACAAAAAAATCAATTGAAAACACGGCCATAATGGGATCTTCTAACTCAATTACAGTTTTTCCTGAAACCTCATTTGGACTAAATGCAAATAGACCAGAAAATTGGTTAATTGGTTATATTAGAAGAGATCAAAATAAATTTTATAATTCAATTGATTTTAATGGATTTACTTATGATAAAAAAATTCTTGTACCTTTTGGAGAGTATTTTCCATTATCAAGTCTGATGAATATTTTATTTAGTGAAAATAAGTTTTTTGAAAACGAATTGACTAAAGGAGGTAGTGACCAGGTATTTAAGGCAAATATATTACCACTTATTTGTTATGAAGTGATTTTTCCAAACTTCGTTCGTAATAGTGTTTCAAATAACACTAAATTATTAGTAAACATAAGTAATGATGGGTGGTTTGGAAACTTTAGTGGCCCTCGACAACATTTCACGCACGCTCTCTTTAGATCAATTGAACTTGGGATACCTCTAGTTAGATCTTCCAACAAAGGTTTTTCAGGCTTAATTAGCCCAATTGGAGAAATTTTAAATGTCACAAATATTGATAAAACTACTTATTTAGATGTGAAAATCCCTGAGAAATTAGAGACAACGGTCTATAGAGAATATGGAAATCTCTTGGCATATTTTTTAATAGTTTTATTTTTTATAATTGGCTATGCTATCCGTTTTAAACAAAATAGTTAAAACGTATGAGCAACAAATATCTCTTTACAAGTGAGTCAGTTTCAGAAGGTCACCCAGATAAGGTATGTGATATAATTTCAGATTCTGTAGTTGATGATTTTCTGTCTCAGGAAAATCCTGAAAATTCTAGGGTAGCAATGGAAACGTTAGTAACAACAAATAAAGTAGTGATGGCTGGAGAGGTAAGGGGTCCAGAAAATTATAAGTGTGATTACGAGACGCTTGCAAGAAATGCAGTGAAAGAGATTGGATATGAACAAGAAGGTTTTCACTGGGAAAAGTTTTCTTTTGACTGTTCAGGTATACATAGTCAATCTGCTGATATAGCTATGGGAGTTGACGCATCAGGAAATAAAGATCAAGGTGCGGGTGATCAAGGAATCATGTTTGGCTATGCTTGCAAAGAAACACCGTCATTAATGCCCGCACCAATTTACTACTCACATAAAATTTTAGAAGAAATGGCATTAAAAAGAAAGAAAGGCGAAACACCAGGAATACAACCTGACTCTAAAAGTCAAGTTACGCTTCAATATAATAATGATTCACCAGAGAAATGTACTAAAATAGTAGTTTCTACACAGCATGATGAAAATCTTGATCAACGAGGAGTGAGTGAAATTATTATTCCTATAATAAAAAATATTATGCCTGAAGAGTGGATTAGTAATGAAACTGAAATATTAATTAATCCTACTGGAAAGTTTGTAATAGGTGGTCCTGATGGAGATACGGGACTGACAGGAAGAAAAATAATAGTTGATACTTACGGTGGAGCGGCACCACATGGTGGAGGTGCATTTTCAGGAAAAGATCCTACTAAGGTTGATAGATCAGCAGCATATATCACAAGATATATTGCTAAAAATGTTGTTGCGTCTGGGATTGCGGATAAATGTACTCTTCAACTTGCGTATGCAATTGGTGTCTCAGACCCACTTTCAATCTATGTAGACACACATGGAACTTCTCAGATGTCAGATGAAGATCTCATTCAAAAAATTACATCCAACATTGATCTTACTCCCAGAGGTATTAGAGATCACCTTAATTTACATAAACCGATTTATAAAAAGAGTGCATCATATGGTCATTTTGGAAGAGAAGCAGAGAGTGATGGATCGTTTTCTTGGGAAAACATTGACCTAGCAAAAAAACTCTAGAACAGTTCTTGTTTTTATTGAAAAACAAATATCCTAAGTATTATTCCTTTCAAGGAAGAAAAATATCCAAAAAAATCTCTTTATCTAAAAAAAACTTGATAAATGAATTTTATAACAATTTTTCTTTCGATCAGGATGTTATTGAATGTCTCAACAACGATAGAACAAATAGAAAAATAGATATACCTGATCGTTATGACATAATCAATATTGAAATTGGTTTTGGAAATGGAGAGTTTTTGATTAAAAATGCAATTTCTAGACCAAATGAATTATATATAGGTGTCGAAGTTTATTTAAATGGTATTGCAAAAGTTCTTGAGTCAATTTTAGATTTTGGGTTAAAAAATATAATGTTAAGCAATTTAAATAGTTTTTATTTTTTAGAAGCGATGCCACATAAATCCATTGATAAAATTTTTATTATTAACCCAGATCCCTGGGTAAAGAAAAGACATCATAAAAGAAGATTAATGTCTTACGAAATATTGAGCCTTTTAAATAAAATAACAAAATCAAAAAATTCAATATATATGACTACTGATTCTTCAGATTATCTAAGAGACACTGTAAGTCTCTTAAAAGAATATAGAGATAGTTTCGGGACATTTAGTTCATCTATACTTAAAAAAAGCGACGAATTATATGGAATCTCAAAATATCAGAGAAAAGCAATAGAAAACGGGGGTAAAATCTATCTGTTAACTCTGTGAAATTACTAAATTTTACCTACTTGATTTATTAATACTACAGGTGTATAGAAATACGAAAATATTGCTAATTCAAACAAAAGTGGGTTAAGCCCGCTTTTTTTTTACTCTGAAGGATACATATGGTTAGTGCAAATAAAATTGAAATTCTTAGAATTGCTGAAGCTGTTGCTCAAGAAAAAATGATTGATAAATCAATTGTTATAGCGGCTTTAGAAGAGGCAATTGCTAAAGCAGCCAAGAGTAATTATGGCGAAGAAAATGAAGTAATAGTAGAGATTAATCAAGACAATGGAGATATTTCAATATCAAGAAAAATGCTTGTTGTTGAAGATGTAAAAAATAAATTTCTTGAAATTACTCTTAAGGCAGCAAAAAAAATAAATGGAGCTGCTCAAATAGGAGATCAACTGCTTGATCCACTCCCCCCTTTAGACTTCGGAAGAATAGCAGCACAAGCTGCAAAGCAAGTAATAAATTCAAAAGTTCGTGAAGCTGAAAGAGAAAGACAGTACAACGAATACAAAGACAGGGTTGGTGAAATTGTAAATGGAATTGTTAAAAGAATGGAGTTTGGAAATATTATACTAGATCTAGGTAAAGCTGAGGGTATTGTTAGAAAAGATCAAACTATTCCTAGAGAAAATCTGCGTAATGGTGACAGAGTAAGAGCGTACATTTATGATGTACGCGCAGAGTTAAAGGGACCACAAATATTTTTGTCCAGATCTCATCCACAATTTATGGCAAAACTATTTACTCAAGAAGTGCCAGAGATTTACGACGGAATTATTAGTATTAAAAGTGTAGCACGTGATCCTGGCAGTAGAGCTAAAATTGCAGTTTTCACAGAAGACGGCTCTATTGATCCTGTTGGAGCGTGCGTTGGAATGAGAGGCAGTCGAGTTCAGGCAGTTGTAAATGAATTACAAGGTGAGAAAATTGATATTATAAATTGGTCAGACAATGTTGCAAATTTAGCTATTGCTTCATTGTCTCCAGCTGAAGTTTTAAAAGTTGTTCTAGATGAAGACCAAAATAAAATTGAAGTTGTAGTATCTGAGGAGCACTTAAGTCTTGCCATAGGAAGAAGAGGTCAAAATGTTAAACTTGCAACTGAATTAACTGGATATGAGATCGATATATTAACTGAAGATGAGGAGTCATCAAAGCGGCAAGAAGACTTTACAAATAAAACAGAAATATTTGTGTCATCTTTAGATGTTGATGAAACGCTTGCACAACTACTCGTCAGTGAAGGATTTGGAAGTGTAGAAGAAGTAATAGACACTGATAAGTCAGAGTTATTATCTATTGAGGGCTTCGATGAAGAAATTGCTACAGAATTAATAGACAGAGCAAAGAAATTTTTATCAGATAAAGACGATGAGAATCAAACAAAAATAAAGAGCATGAAAGTATCTAATGATTTAATTCAGTTTGATTTACTCTCGAAAGCAATGGTAGTTAAGTTAGCTGAGAACGACATTAAGACACTTGACGACTTTGCTGGATTGACAACAGACGATCTTATTGGCTACTTGGAAGTTAAAGGGGACAAAAATTCTAAAGTATCAGGGCTATTAGAGGAGTTTAATTTAACGCGAGAAGAAGGCGATCAATTGATTATGGAAGCTAGAAAAATATGGCTAGAATAACTTGATTTATAGATTTTTATAATGACTGACATCAAAGATACAAAAAAAAAGAAAAAGACCTTAAGTTTAAAGTTGGGCGCGAAACCTCCGATCACACCTAAAAGAAATATTGAAGCAGGTAAAACAGTGATTGTTGAAAAAAAGAGATACAAAAGAGGCATTAATATAGAAACTCAATCTCAAACTGTCAGTACAAATAAGCAAAATGATCCTGAAAGAATTTCAGAAGAAAATAATGATAAAAGTCAAAATAAATCAGGTGTTTTACTTAAACCATTATCAAAAGATGAACAAAAAAGAATTCTAAAAGCAGACAGCAAAAAAGATAAAAAAGACGAGATAGATAAAATCAGATCTGGAAATTCACTTAATCAATTAGAAAAACAAGATCCCTCATCGATTGAAAACACAAATATCAATATTAATAATTTAGATAATAGAGATTTTAAAAAGGACTCTGATAAGAAAAAAAATTCAGAAAAATTAATTGAGACTGACGATAGAAAGAAAACTCAAAATACATTTGGTAGGAAGAAAATTAGAGAGAGAAAAGTTACTATTGTTACAGCTTTAAGTGACATTGATGAAAGAACAAGAAGCCTTGCGGCCTATAAAAGAGCAAAACAAAAATCCAAAAAAACTCAATCGGAGCAGGAGCCCGCAAAAAAACTTGTCAGAGACGTCTACATACCTGAGTTCATAACTATAAAAGAGTTAGCAAATAGGATGACTGAAAAGTCAGGTGACTTAATAAAATCATTAATGAAAATGGGAATGATGGCTACAATAAATGAGTCAATTGATGCTGACACAGCAGAAATTTTGGTAACGGAATTCGGTCATAACTTCAAAAGAGAAAATATAGAAGATCTTGAAAAAGACCTTATATCAAAAGATATAAAAGCAGAAAAAAATGATATCAGGTCGCCGATAGTGACTATAATGGGCCATGTTGATCATGGAAAAACTTCTTTATTAGATAAAATTAGAAATTCCAATGTTGTTTCAGGGGAGAGTGGAGGTATCACACAACATATTGGTGCATATGAAGTAAAACATAATAATAAAAAAATTACTTTTATTGATACTCCAGGACATGCAGCTTTCACAGATATGCGTGCACGAGGTGCTAACGTGACAGATATTGTAGTTTTAATAGTTGCTGCTGATGATGGGGTAATGCCACAAACTAAAGAAGCTATTTCACATGCAAAGTCTGCTAAGGTGCCTATTATTGTTGCTATTAACAAATGTGATAAACCAGAGTCAAATCCTCAAAAAATAAAAGAGCAACTTCTGTCAGAAGATTTAATAGTTGAAGATTTATCGGGTGAGATCCAAGCAGTTGAAGTATCAGCTGAAACAGGTAGCAATATTGACAAATTACTTGAAGCTATTGTCTTACAGGCTGAGCTCTCAGAATTAAAAACAAATAATCAAACTTTTGCTGAAGCAACAGTAATTGAAGCAAATGTGGATAAAGGAAGAGGACCTCTTTGTAATATTATTGTAACAAATGGAAAATTAAAAGTAGGTGATATAGCTGTTGCTGGAAGTGAATATGGAAAAGTTAGGGCAATACTTAACGATAAAGGACAAAATCTAATAGAGGCGGTTTCATCAATGCCCGTACAAGTATTGGGTCTTAATGAGCCACCTGAGGCTGGAGATAGTTTTGTAACTGTCGAAAGTGATGAAAAAGCCAGAGAATTATGTGAAATTAGAAGTCAAATTAAAAAAAATAAAATTTTACCAAAAAAAATTAAAAATATTGATAATGATTTAGCCTTTGGCACCCTTGAAAATAGTAAGGAAGTACTAGAAGTTGTAATTAAAGCTGATACACGCGGCTCATCAGAGGCTATAATTCACCAACTAGAAAATATAAAAAGTGATAAAATAATAATTAATGTAATTCACTCTGGAGTCGGTTTCATCAATGAGAGTGATGTTGCTCTTGCTTCAGCATCGAATGCATTATTGTTATCATTTAATTCTATTACTACAAAAGAAGCTAAGGCTAAAGCAAAAATAAACAATCTTTCGATTCAAAATTTTAATATTATTTATGAGCTTATTGAATTTGTATCTAATTTTGCTAGTGGTAAATTGAAACCTACAATCAAAGAAAATTTCATCGGTAAAGCAGAAGTTTTACAAATTTTTAAAGTTTCAAAAATCGGTGCAATCGCAGGCTGTAGAGTAGTTGAAGGTTCAGTTAACAAAAGTGCGAAAGTTAAAGTAACAAGAAATGAGAAAACAATTTATGATGGAGATATTCTTAGTTTAAAAAGAGAAAAAAATGAGGCCAACGAGGTAAAATCTGGAACAGAATGTGGAATCAGTATAAAAGAATTCAATGATTTCAAAGTTGGTGATTTTATTGAAGCATTTAGTATAGAAGAAATAGCACAATCACTGTGATCTTAAAAAGAAAAACTGAAAAGACCAACAGATCACACAAAGTCTCTGAGATAATCAGAAAAGCTATAAGTGAGGTTTTGGTAAAAAATGAATTACCACTCGATATACCTTTTGAGCTTCCAATCAATGTAGTAAAAGTTGAAATGAATTCTGATTTAAAGATTGCATATGTCTATGTAGTCGCTCATGAAAAAATTGATGAAACTGAAACCATTTCAAAATTAAATACTTGTAAGCAATATCTCTCAAGAGAAATGACAAGTTTAATTAACTTAAAATTTTCTCCAAAACTTGTTTTCAGAAATGATAAAAGCATTAATGAAATAACTAACATAGAAGAATTACTTAGATCAGAGAAAGTCCTCAATGATTTAAAACAAATTAAATCATGAACGGTTGGATATTTATAGATAAACCAAAAAATATTACATCATTTAAAGTAATTAAAAGGCTTAAAAAAGTTTTAAATATTAAAAAAATTGGTCACACAGGTACTTTAGACCCTTTTGCGACAGGAATACTTGCAATTGCTTTAGGTGAAGCAACAAAAAGTATTAGTTATTTCAACCAAAATAAAGTCTATAAATTTAACGTAGTTTTTGGGGAGCTAAAAGATACCGATGACATTACTGGAAAGACAATTAAAAAATCAACTATTTTGCCCACATTAGCTGAAATAGATCAATGCATTGAAAAGTTTGTTGGAAAACTGAGACAAATACCTCCACAATTCTCTGCAGTAAAGGTTAACGGTAAAAGAGCTTATAAACTAGCGAGAAATAATCAAAAATTTAACCTTGAAGCCAAAGATATATTTATAAAAAGCATAGAATGCTTAGGTGCTAAAAATAAAAATGAGTATTCTTTTGTAATGGAATGTTCCACTGGGACTTATGTGCGATCAATAGCGAGAGATTTAGGAAAAATGCTTGGAACATATGCCTATGTTTCTGAGTTAAGAAGAGTAAAAATAGGTAAAATTGAGGAAAAAGATATTATTTTACTAGATAAATTTGAAGAATTAGTACATATTGGCGATCATTTTGATGTAATGCATTCAATTAGAGACGTACTGGACGACATCCCAGCAGTATTGATCGATCAAGAATTAAGTCGTAAATTTCGAAATGGTCTTAGCTTTGAGTACTTTAATAAAAAATCTGAAAATGATTATTTATTAATTGAAACCAATACAAAGTTTATAGGTATTGGTAAAGCTATAGAGGGTAAAATAAAACCTGTGAGGGTTTTTAATTTATAAGAGGAATAGTGATGTCGATAAATAGAGAAAATAAGACTAAGATAATTGATGAATATGCGAGATCCGAGAAAGATAC
>MDTG01371013.1_pt1 | contig 14289 bp, 15 predicted proteins | sample 811421 | NCBI WGS metagenome assembly MDTG01 (sample SAMN05326645, study PRJNA326480) | marine metagenome | isolation source: seawater | place: Pacific Ocean: South East | collected 2011
AATTAACATCTTTATTAACATAAATACCTTCTATTTGATGGAACATTGGAAGATGAGTTGAATCATCATCTTTTCTGTAAACTTTTCCACCTGAAATAAATGCAAATGGAGGATCATTGTTTAGCATTGATCTAATTTGAACTGGCGAAGTATGAGTTCTTAGGACTTTACTTTTATCGTTAACATAAAAAGTATCGTGCATCTGTCTAGCTGGATGAGATTTCTTAATATTCAACATATCAAAGTTAAATTCTTCAGTTTCTAATTCTGGCCCAAAAATGCAACTAAAACCATAAGACTCTAGAATTGAGGTTATATGTATCAAAGTAGATGATATTGGATGAATTGTTCCAGACTTTTTAAATATTTCTGGATGTATTATTTTTTTGTCAAAAGACATCAGTCTGTTGCTAACTTAACAACTTCCTTGAAGGCTTCTTTGTCATTAATAGCAATTTCAGACAGCATCTTTCTATTTAGTAAAATGTTTTTGTTTTTCATAGAATTGATTAAAATCGAATATGAAATATCCACATCTCTTGCTGCAGCACTGATTCTTGAGATCCATAAAGATCTAAAATTCCTTTTTCTAATTTTCCTATCTCTAAAGGCATATTGTAAAGATTTTATGTTTGATTGTTTTGCAGTCTTATAAAGTCTGCTTCTTGCTCCATAGTGCCCCTTGGTTAAAGCAAGAACTTTTTTATGTTTGGATTTGGCAGTTTTGGCTTTAGTAACTCTAGGCATAATAATTAAGAAATTAGCTTTTCTACAACCTTAAGGGTTGAACCTGATAATTTATTTAGCCCTCTATTATGCCTTTTTCTTTTGGTAGATTGCTTAGAAAGGATATGATTACGTCCTGCACTTCTGCTTTTAACAGCAGTTCCAGTTCTTTTAAAGCGCTTAGATGCGCCTGAATGTTTTTTTAATTTATAACCCATAATTTTCTTTATTTCTGCTTTATAGGCGAAAGGACCATGAGTAACTGTCTCCCTTCAAGAGATGGCTCTTGATCGACTTGGGCAATCTCAGAAAGATCTTCTTTTACCCTATTAAGTAAATCGAGACCTAAATTGCTATTAAGAATTTCTCTACCTCTAAAACGGACGCTAATTTTAGTCTTATTTTTATCAAGAATAAAGCTTTTAATCTTTTTTAATTTTATATTGTAGTCACCAACATCAGTGGATGGTCTAAACTTAATTTCTTTCAATGAGCTTTTTTTTGACTTTTGTTTTGATGAGGAAGTATTTTTTTTCTTATTAAAGACCAATTTCCCATAGTTTACGATCTTACAGACTACTGGATTAGAGTTATTTCCTGAAACCTGTACGAGATCTAATGAAGCATCTTTTGCTTTCTTTAGGGCATCATTTATCTTAACAATACCAAGTTTTTCGCCTGATTCATCTATAAGCATAACTTCATCAGCAATAATCTTTTCGTTTATTGGGGGAATATTTTTTTTGCTTTTAGAAACTATTTGAGGACCTTTTTTTATTAGAAACTTATAGGGCGAATATGGAGAATTGAAGAAATTTTATTCACGATGATCAGAATTTTAAACTAATTAAGTTAATTCGCAAGAAAAACTTATGGTTGCAATATTGAATAGGTCCACTCTTTATTTGATAAAGCAAAAGACTCTCTTTTATTAAGTCTATTCTCATTGCCTTCCCAGAACTCAAAATAATATGGGGTAAATGAAAACCCTCCCCAGTATTCTGGACATTCTGATAAGTCTTTTCCCTCATATGTTTCATTATAGTTTTTAACTACTGTGTTGTATGAAGAAACTAATTCTGATTGAGCGGAACTAATCGCTAATGCATTCTTTTCTGGTGTTCTATTTTTAAAATAACCTTGGTTATATTTAGACGAAGTTTTTTCAATTCTTGCCTTTACGCGTATTTGAACATTTGTTGTAGTCCAAAAAAATAATCCTGAAATCTGATTATGTGTTTCAAGCGCACGAGATTTTGGAGAATTATAGTTTGTAAAAAATATAAATTTATCATTATCTATAAACTTTAAATTTACAAATCTAGAATCAACTTCATTTTTTTCTTTGTTATATGTAGATATTGATATTGCTTCAATATTCTTTTGTTTCAGCTCCAATGCTTCATCATATTTCTCTTTAAATAAAAGAAATGGTTTTTCGCAACTAAGGTTATTGAAATGAATCATTTATAACAAAATATTAGAATTTAAATGTATTTATATAAATTTTATATTACTAGATTTTAATTAATTATGATAAAAGTAATTATAGTACCTTTGCTTAAACTAAAAATTCCTTTTGGGCAAATCCTCAAACCATTTTTCATGTAATTTATTGTCAGGGAATAAAATTACTAATGCTGTTAAAGAAATTAATTTAAAGTCTAGAAGCATTGACTGATTTTTTTGGTACCACATTTCAAGATTTCCTTTATAAGGAGCAATTACTTTTTCATAAAAATCATGATAATTTGAGTCCTTAACTGCAGACATCAAAGATTCCTCATCTCTAAAAACTACTGATCCAATCCCTGTAAGGCCTGGCTTTACATCATATATTTTATTAATTATGTGATCAGGATATAGCTCCCAATCTTGTTCTAGAATCGGCCTTGGGCCTACTATTGAAATATCACCTTTAATTACATTATAAATCTGGGGTAATTCATTAATCTTAGTTTTTCTCAAAAATTTTCCAAATTTGGTTACCCTAAAATCATTTTCAAGAGTAATGCTGCCTGTTCCAATATCCAAAGAATTTTTAAGCATTGTCGCAAACTTCCATATTTTGAATTTAGAGTTTTTATATCCAATCCTTTCTTGAAGATAAAAAACTTCACCTTCGGCAGTAAATCTTAGTAAGACTAAAATGGGTAGGACTAATGGTAATAGTATTAAAGAGGCCAAGGTAGCAATTACGAGATCTAAAAGACGTTTAAAAAAAGAATACATATTACATTTTTTGATCAAGGTTTTTACCCGTTTCTATGTGACTAAAGTCTGGTACATATTTCTTTAAAACTTTTATTGCTGAAGATTTGCTATTATTACTGTCTTCAAAAACTTTACTGAAGTCTTTAACTACATCTTTGAAAGATATTTCAATATTATTGGGTGCAATAAACCCGATAGAGTTATATTTTTTTAAATCTATTTTTTCATTTTTAGTGAAGAATTCTTCATATCCTTTTTCTCCTGAGGTATCAGTTGTAAAGAAATAAATAGGATATTTTCCTGAGTTGCTTCTTAAGTCAAACTCTTTGGCTTCTTTTTCTGATCCCATATAAGCTGGCTCAAAGCCTCTCTCTTTCAAATAGTCCAAAGCAATATCTTTAAAATAAATTTGATCTGAATGGAAATCTAGTTTTGGAAAAAAAATATTCCCAGTGTCTCCTAGAAATGTAGCCAATAGACATATCTTGCCGGCTTGATCATGTGTTACGAAAAATCTTTTTATATCTGATGGACATGAAAGAGGTTGTTTTTTATTTAATCTAAAATTAAATCCATCCAATAAGCTTCCATTAGAAAAAGCAACATTTGCAAATCTTGCAGTAGACACTCGAAAATGATTCCTCTTTGATAAAATAAGCTTTTCCATTAAGCTTTTTGATGCTCCCATTATATTCACCGGGTTGGCAGCTTTATCAGTTGAAACACTAAAAAAATATTTTGGTGGATTTTCCTCACAAAGTTCAAGAATCTTAATAATACCAAAAACGTTATTTTTAATTAATGCTTCTACAGAAATACCATCTTTTTCAGACCTTACATGCTTATGTGCAGAAAAATTTGCAATGATATCCCAGCTATCTAATTTGAATATTTTTTCAAAAGTATTACTGAGTAAATTTACCGGATAGGTAATATATTCTGGGTTATAGTCCAATAAATCTGAACTTCTTAAATCTCTTGTAAGTTCGGTTAATCCATTTTCATTAATATCAACAACTGTAATTTTTGATGGCTTGAAGGTTAAAATTTTTTTTAGATAGCTTAAGCCAATACTTCCGGCTCCTCCAATCACCAAAATATTTTTATCCTTGATTTCTTTGAGAAGAAAATCTTTATTTCTATCTAAATCAAAATCTAAATTTAATTTATTATATGTTTCCATCCTTTATAGCTCCCTCAATATCGATTTTCATTAACTCGTAGCTCTCAAAAAGGTATTTTTCATTAAAATTTTTTGCTTTTTTTTCATAATTTCTCAAGTCTTTTATGGATTCCGAGAGTTTAATCTTAAAAAGATCAGTTTTTTCATCATTGAAATCCCCTTTAAAGGATCTTGATAAAATCACTCCTTTAGAACCCAACCTTATATGCTCATTTAATAAACATTCTGGGCTTGGGGACATTTTTTTACCAATTTTTCCAATACCGCCGATTCCAAAATCTTTGTCATTATCCCTCAAAATTGACGTTACTTTCTCAATTAATCCATCAATATATGGTTCAAACATTGAAACTGTTTGTCTTTCAATATGTAAATCATTTAAGCCAATATGAATATATTTAAATGGGAAGACTTGGATTATTTCTTCAAGATTATTAATTGCATCTAGGGTTTCAACAAGCAAAGCTGGCTCAATAATAGACGTATCCAACAAATCTATAAAAATCTTAACTTCCTCAATAGTTTTAAAATATGGCAGCATGACCATATCTATTTCCGAACCTATAGCATTAATTCCACTGAATTCGCATTCAGACCAATCGCCTATTGGGTTACATCGAACTAAGATCTTTGTGTTATTGATTTTACTTTTAATGTTGTGAATATCTTCTATTGAATGATTTGAAAGCACTGTATCTCTTCCAGTCTGCCTCTCCTTTTTTCCAATTTTTTCTAAGTCAATAAAAATCCAATCAATAGCAAGATTATCAACTATTTTGGCTTCAGTGATATTGTTAGTTATATAAAATAAATTGATCAATTATCAAAAAATTTAAAATTACTAAATATGTCGCTAAACGTTTGTTTATTTCTTATCATTTCGAACTTACTTTTACTTTCATCAAAATGAAGTATAGCAACATCAGGTAAAATAAATGGTGGTTTCATTACAACTGAGTAAGACCCAACTTCTTTAAAAATAATTATATCCCCTATTGAAATCTCGCCATTAAAATTTTTGTGAATTAGATCAGACTCTATGCACGTATATCCACATAATTTGCCATTTTTCACTTTGATTGAGCTTTCTGGACTATAGTTCAATATTTCAATTGGGCTATTAACTCTATTAGGAGAAGGATTCATATTATACTTACTACCTGAAGTATTAATGTAAGTAATATCATTAATTTTCTTTATGCTGACAACTTGAGCTGCAAAATCTACTGCTTTAGAAGCAAGAGCAGTGCCTGGCTCAATGAGGATTTCTGGTTTAATTAAATTAGAGTCATTTTGTTTTTGAAAATAATCTGATAGATATTTTATTGAGTTTTTGGCATAGTCTTTGAAACTAGGAATATTGAATGGTAATTGTTCTTCAATATATTCATCCATTCTGCTAAACATCCCTCCCCCAAGACTAATAAATTTCATACTGTCATTAACTGTAGAATCTATTTTTGAAAAAAAAGATATAAATTTTTCCATGCATATCTTCCAAGTAGAGAGATTTCTTGGTGCGTAATGATAGTGCAAGCTTTCCAATGATAAAAATTTAGATGAATTTGATCTGCTTATAATTTCTTGAACCCTTTCATCATCGATATCAATTCCAAAGCGTGAGGGGTTGTCGCTCAAATTAAAATTTAGCCTTATCCCAATGCGACACATTGCTTTTGATTCATTTGCAAATCTTTCAATCCATTTAAACTCATCATATGAATCTACATTGACTAACACTCCAAGCTTTAAATAGTTTTTTGTCTCTTCTTTATGTTTGAAAGGTCCATTAAAAAATATCCTATATGGTGAAAAGCCAACCTTTAATGCAAGCTCTAATTCCATAATTGATACAACTTCTGCGTATCCTTGCTTAGCATTAACTATTTCCAAAAAGTTTGGAATATAATTAGTTTTAAAGGAATAAGCGATATTTACATTTTCATAAAATCTTTGAAAAGAATTTAATAAATGATTATATTCTTCTTCAAAAAAATTTGGTCTTAAAAGATAAGCTGCCTCAGAATTAATATCTTCAAGCTTCTCCTTAAGAATTATTTTATTAGACTCATAATCCATTTCTTATCCAATTTTGTATTAGAATTTAGCTTCAAGCATCTAATTTAGTAGTCCATGAGAAGTCTTTATAGCTTTTAGCTGTAACTGCTGATTGATATTCCTCAAAAATAAATTTGGTTAACTCACCTATTTTAAAGTCAGTTTCATTCATAAGTTTTATTGGAGTTATTTCTGCTGCAGACCCACATAAAAAAATCTCTTCGCTTTCAATTAGCTCCTCTTCTGAGATCAGTTTCTCCTTAGTCTTAAATTTATTTTCTAATAGGATTTTAATAACTGTGTCACGAGTAATGCTTTCTAAAATATCGCAATCTAAAGATGGTGTTATAAATTCTCCTTTTTTAACTAAAAAAATACATGCTCCTGAACTCTCAGAAATAAAGCCATCTTTATTTTTAAGGAGTGGTAACTCAGCACCTAAAGACCTAGCTTCCAACAAAGCATACCTCCCATTAATATAATTTGCTCCACATTTAACCTTGGGATCCATGGCAAAGCTACTTATTCTCCTAGTTTTAGTTAAAGCCATAGTTTTGTATGCATCAGAAGAATTTCTCCCCTTAATTAACGGTGCAATAAAGAAAACTGGGCGCTTATTAGATGACCAGGAATCTATTTCATTTATAAGGTATGTAAACCTAATAGAAAAATCTGTTTTTATATTATTTAAAATAATTAATTCTTTTAATACTTCCAAGAACTCATTCTTTGAAATTACCTCTGTGTTAAAGCCAATCTGATGCAGAGAATTATTAAGTCTTCTTAAATGATCCTCAAGCCTAAAAACATAGAAAGAATCTTCTTTGTAAACTCTTATACCTTCAAAGACATTGAGCCCAAACTGAGTTGAGGCAGACAACACTGGTAAAGTAGCATTTTGCTGTTTAACAAAATTATCGTTGTAGTAGATATAGTAATCTTTCATAGATTAATTATGGATCTGATTGAGCAATAAGTGCAATAAGTAAGCCTTATTGAAAGTCCAATTAAAAGTTCAAAAATATTAATCATCTTACTCCTATGCATCAAAAAATATGGATATGTGTCATATTTTATGTTTTTTAAGCCTCTTCTTGAATAACTATTTTTATCTACTTTCATATAAACCAAAACTTCTTTAGTATTATGGATTTTCAAACCATTCACTATGGCATTAATCCAAAGTAAATAGTCTTGACCAAGTCTTGCATTCGGATAACCACCAATATCCAAGATCTTATTCTTTTTAAAAAATACACTCGGATGATTCATTGGATTCCTGTACTTCATAAATTGTTTTATGGAATTAAATCTAGATGGAACAATTCTTCCAGAGAAGAGGTCGGGAAATTTTTTAAAACATTTAATATTTCCTCCAAGAATATCGATTTCAGGATTTTCCCTAATGAATTTTATTTGTTTTAGAAATCTATCTTCGGCACACACATCATCTATGTCCATCCTAAAGACCCAATCATTAGTACACAATTTCATTCCATAATTAAGGGCATATGCTAAGCCCATATTTTCTTTTAGACTAAATGTTTTTATTGATAAATCCTTACACCATTTTTTGATTTCAAAACTAAGTGTGTCTTTAATTGGTCCATCGATTATTAAAATTATTTCATCAGGAATAATTGATTGACTGTGAATACTTTCAAAGCAACGATTAAGTTCTTCAACAGTATTTTTATCATAAACGCTAAGAAGTAATGAAGTCTTCAATTGAAATAAAGTTTATGTGAATAAAAAAAAACTTTTTTAAATTTCTCATTAGGAATTTTATCTTGATTCAATAGATATCTCACAATATTTTTTTTGCAGAAACATGATAGCCTGCTGTGAAACCTTTTTGCTTATAAACACTTTCCCAAAAAAAACAAAATATTGGGTTGAGTATTAAAAACACAGGAGCGAAAATAATTAGTGAAATTAATGCAATTATTTTATGTAGTAAATTATTATTGTTGAGTATAGCCTCTAAAAAAGATTTAAAAATAGTTGAACCTAAAGCAAAATAAGTTGTATGAAGAGAGCCATTTGGTTCAATATTTAAATCTTCAAAATTATTTTCAGTTAGGAATTTTTTATACCAATATTTAGTATATCCTCCATAGAAATGATATGGCTCTTGATGCAATCCTGACTGCAGCGGTGCTGTTATTAACAAAACTCCACCTGGTTTTAATATGCGTGACATTTCCTGAATCGCAGAAATAGGATCCGGAATATGTTCAATTACTTCCGTACATAAAATAGCATCATATGATTTATCAGGAACAGGAATTTCGAGAATATCGCTTACAAAATCTATCCTGCCATATCCTTCTTGATTTTGTATTTGTAAATCTGATAATTGAGTAAAATCCTGAGTAAAATATTTACAATGATTGAACTTCTCTCTATGCGGACAGCCACCAGCCCCAATATCAAGGACCTTTGAGCCTTTTGGTATTTTATTCGCCTGCTTAGTCAGCCATCTATCTCTTCGCATTCTGTTATATGCAAAGATTTTTTCAAGAGGTTTAAAAAGCTTAAATAGAAAAACTTTAAAAACTATTACTTTATTATTCATAAATGTTTAAGTAAAAAACTTGCCTAAAATAATTTAATTAAGTCAGAGGCAGTTTTCATTGTATCAAAATCTTGCTTTACTTTAATTCTGCCATTATTACCCAATTCTCTTCTAAATTCATGACTTTCTAAAAGTCTAAATATTGCATTTGCAGTTGCTTCAGAATCTTTTTCACTAACTAAAATACCAGATTGGCCATCAACTAACTCTTTTGTTCCTCCGCAGTCAGATGCAATTACAGGAATTCCATAAGACATTGCTTCCATCAATGAAACAGGAATTCCTTCAGGAACATCTGTGCTTATGGATGATATAACAACTGCATTAACTTTATTATCTTCATATTTATTTAAAAGCTGATGATGGTCAAGATTTCCTGGGAAAAAGCAGTTATTGCACAAATTTAAATCTTTTACACTCTTCTGAAGATCATTGTGTAATGGGCCACTGCCATAAAAAAACCATTTAAAATTAACGATTCCCATATCAACTAGCATCTTGGAAGCTTCGATGGCATAAATATGCCCCTTACGAGTAGTTAATTCTGCAGGAGTTACAATTGTGAATGAGTCATCGGGATGGCTAGTTTCTTTTTTAAAGACTTTGACATTTACACCTAAGTGAACCTTAACTACTTTCTCAGATAATGGATACCCAATAAAGCTTGATAATTCATTTGTTGTTCTTTGTGAAATCGTTCTGCATATTGATGCTGAGCGTGACTGAAATAAGATGGATCTTTTGTAGCGAGAATTTAGTATTTCAGACGTATGAAGTGTATAACTCCATGGAACTTCCAGGATGAAAGAAAGAATAAATGCCAAAAATGCAGTAGACGTGGTTTGAAGAGAATGAATATGATCAATTTTCTTACTTTTAAGTATCTCAGCTATGAAGATAGACTTAGGTAATATTATTAATCCTTTTATGAAATCAATTATTGTATTTGAGTGCTTTACATTTTCTTTTAAAAGTTTTAAAAATAAAATGGGTTTAAAGAAAATAGTTTTCAGTAAGAAAATAAAAATATTCCAATCAAAGAATGGTAAATCGATAAGGTTAGAATTAAACTTAACTGCATCCTGATTTATTATTTTGCCTTTTCCAGATCTTGGGATGATAGTTATTTCATTCCCTAACTCTTGCAATGAGTTTAATTCATTAATAGCCCAGACTTCTGATTTTCCAAAAGGGAAACAACCAGTAATAAATACAACTTTTTTATTCATCTCTTTTTATTAATTGAATGCATTTTTCTTAAAAATGTAACTGAAGAGTTGTTTGCTAGCAGTAATAAAACTGATCCGGAAAGCAGTATCAACCAATAAAACTGAATAAATGCAGAAGTTTGGCTCCTCATGACAATCATTATGACTAATGCTGAAATAGATAGTATAGCCCTGTTATGAATAATATTATTTGATTGGCTTAGCCATATCCATAGAAGCATTCCTAAATTCCAGAACAAGGCATTATAGAATATGCCAAGGAAACCAATCGCATTGTATCCTTCAACAAAATAATGATATGCCCATCCAGCACCCCTTTCATCAGTTATTCCAGTTGCTTTTTCAACAATAATTATTGTTAACAGGGGGTAATCAATTCCAATCAATGAATTAGCTAAATTAGATTTAATTACTTCAAAAGGGTCGACAATATTATATTGCATTGATGCAAACAAGGTATGAGAAGGCAGATAATAATCTTGCAATAGTATAGAAGCTGAAAATTCTTCAAAAGCAAATCTTGACTCAGTGCTGTCGTAGTTAGCAATTGAAGAAAAGTCTATGTCTTCACCCTGAACTCTCAGGGTTCGTAATGAAGATAACATGCTAAAGAGAAGTGAGCAGGCCAGAATAAAGGTAAATATCTTCCTTTTATTGTATTTGACTGTTTTCATGAGGGGCGAAAGCTCAAAAAAAGCAACGCTAATAAAGAAATATAGAATAGAGCTTCTAGTTCCTGCAGCAATTGTCACTTGTATGAAAAATGTTGCACAAAGTAAAAAAAGCAAGAATGAAAATATCCTTTTTCTCAATGTATTTGATATGTCTCTAAATAATGTATACAAAATCAAGCAACATAATGTAAACATCCAAAAACCGATTCCAAACCATGGGCCGCCCAATGAATTTCCTCCCCCATATTCAAAAAGCCCTCTATATTGTCTGAAATATAGGTTTAGGACAACATAGAGCAAAATTACGATTGAATAAAAAATATATTCACCATAATTTCGACTGGTTGGTTTAACTAAATAAGACTGTTTTTTTTGTCCCTTCGGGTTCATCTTTAAATATAATAAAAAAGTAAAAAGAAATGAAAGGAACATAAAAGTCCAATACTTATAAAATAGCATTTGACCATAATAGACACCATATAACTGTGATAATTCTGGAAAATATACATATCCTATTTGAGCAAAGACTGTGTAAATATAAAGAGTTAAAAAAGCTAACGCATGCAAGTCATGATCCCTTTTCAACATAACCCTAATGCTATAAAAAACAAATAGTGAAAGTAATAGTATTAAAAATAAAGGGAACATTATGATCTAGTTGATGATTTTATCGCATTGATAAAAATCATCCCAATTTCATCTAATTCTTCTAATCTAAAAATAAATTTTGAAATTAAAATATATATGGCTAGAAAAAGCAAAAGGCATAAGGTAATTGAAGCAAGCTGAGAAATAGTTTCCAAAATAAATGGTAAGCACATTGATACAGACAAGACACTAATCATCACAGCAATAGAATTTCTTAAAACAAAAAATAAAAAATCATTTGTTAAAAACCTTTCCTCTTCATTTTTTATAAGATAAACAGAAGCAAAAAATAGAATTCCAAAAGATAACGCATTTGCTATTCCGATTCCTGTAAATGAAAATTTATCTTTTAAAAGTCCTGCCAGTACAAAAAAAATAAGTGGAATTATTAACCCTAAACTTGCAATACTTTTAAACTCTCCTTTTGAATAAAAAAGGTTTCTTAATATATTTAATCCACCTATAAAAACAGCTGCCAAAAGATACCATGGTAAGACGCTTGACAAATTATTTACAGAGTCAGCATCAAATGAACCTCTTTGATAAAAAAGAGAAAGGATTGGTACTCTTAAAGCAATTAAAAAACCTGCAGAGAACATGCCAATTAGCAAAACATACCTTAGGGTCTTTTCAAACCTTAATAGAGTAGATTCTCCTTCTTGATTAGCAAACTTATCTGCTAGTTCGGGGAATGAAACAACAGCTATTCCCATACTTACAGCAACAGACAAAAAGCCTGCAAAACTTTGAGAGTAACCCAAATATGAAATGCTTCCAATTTCAAGCTTAGAAGCCCAAAAATAAGCTATTGGAACTAGTATGGTGAAAGGCAATAAGGATAAAGTAACTAAAAAAGATTGCTCTAGTAAAAGTTTTTTATAGCGTATATATTTAAAATTAAGACTTAATAAATTTAGAGAAATTTTTGAAGAAATAAGAAGAATAATAAATTGGAGTATGAATGCTGTACAAAATCCAAGTGAAATACTACGAACTCCAAGGTTTGCATGAAAAAGCAATACAAAAATAATCATTAAAAAAGCTGGTAATACCGAAGTCCAGGCTACTGTGAAGAATTGCTTCTTATAATTTAATATAGCTGATAAATAGCTTGATATAACCAAGAATCCTGATCCAATCCATACCATCAATGCAACTTGAAAGCCTATATTTTCAAGATGCGACGCTCCACTTGGAACAAATATTTCTATTCTTATGGCTGAAATTATAAAGCCAACAAAAGCAAATAAGGCACCAAACCCCAACATAATAATCAATACAGATTCAATAAATCTATTTAATTCTATTGTGCTTGATTTAAGTTTAGCAAAAGTTGGAATTAAAACAGATGAAAAAATTATTGGAGATATTCCTGTAATGACCGCTGGTATAGATAATATTTTAAAATAAATATCCATCTCAGCTGATGCTCCAAATGTGCTAGCAAAAACTATTTGAGAAATAAAACCTAAAACAGCACTTAAGATAAGGCATATTGAAACAAGCAATGTATTTTTCAACATTTTCTTAAGCAACCATAGCTAAGTTTATTTAAAAAGATGAGTAAATTTATGAACTGCATAAAAAACTTGGGTATATATTTTAATCCAAAGCACTCTTGATTTACTATGATGCTCAAACATATCTTCATTTAATGAATACCCTTCATTTTTTAAATAAGCATGAACTTCTGGCATCCATTTTCCTTTAATTATGCCATGATGTTCAGTAATTAGCTTTTGTTTATAAACAGAGAAGAAATCAAGCTTTTTACTTCTTATATTTCCGACTTTTTCAAACTCCCATGCATTTTCACCAGGCTTTAATAAGCTTAAAAGCACATCTTTTTTAATTAAATTTTGATATAAAGAGTTACGATATTTAGCTGTAGGATTTATCTTATAAACCTTCTTATTAAAATGTATGCCTCTATCAAATATTCTTTTTCTAAGGGCTATAGAATCCATATCATTTTCAATAGCAATCTTAAAGATTGATTCAACTTCATTTACATCAATATTAGTTATAAAAGTATCATCATAAAGAAAAAATATTCTTTTGCTCTTAATCTTAAGTAACCCTTTTCTTAAAGTATCAGACCAATTGATATCTTCACCTACTAGAAGATCAATCACTCTTTTATCTTTGGAAGGAATAAAGTTATTTAATAAAAAAACTTGATAGGGACAATCAGGCCAAGCATTAAAGAGATGATCAATGCATGGCTTCCAAGTTACTTTAAATTTATCAAAAGATAAAATAAGAAAAGCAATTTCATTATTTTGCATAAAAATATTATTTTAAATAAAACTCTTGAATTTTTTTACAAATATAATCTATCTGCTCATTTGTTAGTTTTGAGGATGATGGAAGCCATAAACCGCTCTCTCCAATTTGATTAGAAACTTCGTACTCTCCCTCTATGTTATAAGCCTCTTGTTTGTTTATTGGTGGATACATAATTCTTGAACCTATATTATTATTTTTTAGCCAAGCCATTAATGCCTCTCTATTTTCAACCATAACATCAATAAACCAAGGAGTTGTATTTTTTAGGTCTTGGTCAAAAAAATTTATCTCATTTAGACTTGATAGATTTTCAAAATATCGCGCATATATTTCTTTCATCCTGTTTACACGCCAACCTAGTTTGCCCATTTGGACAATGCCAATAACAGCTTGAATATCAGTAAACTTAAAATTAAAACCAATCATTTCATGCACATCATTGCCGCCGCCAGAGCGTCCAAAGTCTTTCAATCTTGAGATGTTATAAGCTACCTCATCATCATCTGTAATGATCGCACCTCCTTGGCCAGTAGAAATAATTTTAGGAGCTGAAAATGAAAAACTTCCTGCTATTCCTTTTCTTCCTTGATGTACTCCATCTTTATAAAAAGATCCTAAAGCCTGCGCACTATCCTCAAGAAGAATGAGGTTTTTATTTTTACAATAAGAAATAATTTCGTTGATGTCTGA
>MDTG01215254.1_pt1 | contig 14287 bp, 15 predicted proteins | sample 811421 | NCBI WGS metagenome assembly MDTG01 (sample SAMN05326645, study PRJNA326480) | marine metagenome | isolation source: seawater | place: Pacific Ocean: South East | collected 2011
TTAAAAACAGCCATAGCTGGTTATCTAAACAGATCAGATTTAACATCTACCATAGATACATTTATTGATAATGTAGAAGCTGAGTTCAATAGAAGACTTAGAAATAAAGAAATGATAAAAAGAGCAACTGCAACTGCGGATGGTCAATATTTATCATTACCAACCGACTGGCTAGAAGCTATCAATATTCAAATTGATGGTAATAATTTTTCACCATTGTTTCAGCAATCTATAGAGTCATTAGACGTTTATAGAAAAGCAAATAACAACTCAACTGGTCAACCTGTTTACTATGCTTTAGTGGACAGCACAATTGAATTAGCACCTACACCAGACTCAAGTTACGTGCTACAATTAACATACTACGGATCAATAGATGCGCTAAGTGATACGAATACTTCGAATTTTATTTCTAATTCTTATCCAGATGCTTATTTATATGGTGCTTTAAAACACGCGTCTATCTACCTTATGGAAGATGATAGAGTGGCTTTATTCACATCTCAGTTTGAAAAGGCTTTAGAAGAAATGAGAATGGAGCAAGAGAAGGCTGAGTTTGCTAAAGGTTCATTAATACAAAGAAGAAGAACTTACGGTAATGTTGGCAAAAATACTTACAATTTTAAAAATAATTAGGAGAATAGAATGGCTGGATTTAGCGATTATTTAGAAGACAAGGTTTTAGACCATGTATTTGGCGGAACTGCATACAGCGCACCATCAACATTATATGTTGCTTTATATACATCAGCACCTTCTGATACAGGTGGTGGAACTGAAGTATCTGGCGGAGGGTATGTAAGAAAGACATCAGCATTTGGTGTAACTGGTACTAACCCAACAACAGCAAGTAACTCAGGTGCTATTGAATACCCAACAGCTACAGCAAACTACGGAACAGTCGTTGCAGTTGGTATCTTTGATGCCTCATCATCAGGCAACTTACTAGCATACGCTAACTTATCTGCATCAAAAGTTGTTAGCACAGGGGATGTTTTCAGATTTAATACTGGTGATTTAGACGTAACACTGGCTTAATATCATGGCCAGTATAGGCTATAACAAAGGCTATTATTCAAGATCAAAGTATAACGATCTTGCGTTTCAAGCCGAAGCAACCATTCAAGGCGTTTCAGGATTTACTGCTTCTGGAACACAAATAGATGGAGCTACAGCAGTCATACAGGCTGTTTCTGGTTTTACTGCAACTGGTACACAAATTGATAAAGCATTAGCAACTATTGCTGCTGTATCGGGTGTTACCGCAACAGGCAGAAAAACACATGGTGGTAGCACAACAATTGCAGCAGTATCAGACTTTGACTCACAAGGATTTATAACCGCAGGTGGTTTCTCAACAGTTGCCGAAACATCAGGTTTTGATGCAACAGGTAGAGCAACATTCGCAGCCGCATCAACGATCAACCAAACCAGTAGCTTTGTAGTTATTGGTGGTCTAAAATGGGAACTGATTGTAGTTCCAGCAAGTAATTGGAAAACATTAGAAAAACAAGAGGTAGCTTAAATGGCAGACACACAAACAACTAATCTAAATTTAACTAAACCAGAACCAGGTGCAGCTGAAGATACTTGGGGTATTTCCCTTAACGCTGACCTTGATACACTCGATGCTATTTTTAGTTCTTCTGGTACACAGGTTAATTTAAACCCAAACCAAATTAATTTTGCAGATGGAAAAAAAGCTCTTTTTGGTACTAGTAATGATTTACAGATTTATCATACTGGAACAGATAGTATTATAAAAGAAATAGGCACAGGAAGTTTATATCTAGGTAGTGATGGTGTAGGTGTAAATATGTATAATCCGTCTACTAACGAGATTATGGCTAAATTTAATGTTAATTCAGATGTCGAACTTTACTATAACAATGAAGAAAAACTAGCCACAACCTCAACAGGCATAGACGTAACAGGAACAGTTGTAAGTGATGGCTTAATTTTAGATGCTAATACTGGTTTATATGGTACTGACGCTACACTTTCTAATTACGCTTCAAATAATGGAGTTTATCTAAATGGAAATATAGGTGGGTGGTTAAGACTTGGTGGCGATAGAACAGGGCAACAAAGATGGGATTTATATGGAAATAATGGTGGTGGTTATGCAAGATTACTTACAGATAATAAAAATAGACTAAATGTAGCCAATAACGGAGACATCAGCTTCTATGAAGACACAGGCACAAGCCAAGCTTTTTTCTGGGATGCTAGTGCTGAAGCTTTGGGCATAGGAACAACCTCGCCACAGGTTAAACTTCATGTATCAGATGCGTCTGCACCAACATTTAGACTTTCAAGAACTGGTACAGGTCAAATATGGCAACAAGCAATAGATTCTAACGGAAGGTTTTTACTGCAAGAAGGAGCAAGTGAAGGCGGTACAAAATATACTAGATTAGCAATAGATGATGGTGGTGACGTTTCAATAAGCTCAGGCAACCTAGACGTAACAGGTACAGTTACAAGTGATGGGTTGACTGCAAGCACCTCTGGCAATCAAATTATGCTTCTAGATTCTGTTTCAGGTGCTACAACAATGCAAATGCGAACAGGTTCTGGGTCGATATCTAACTTTATAAGGTCAGGTATTGGGGGTTCGGCTAATTTAAGATTTGAGACAACAGGAAATGTTGTTAGACAAAAAATAGACTCCAACGGAGATATCTCATTTTACAACACAGCGGGAAATTCACAAGCTCTTTTCTGGGATGCTAGTGCTGAGAGTTTGTTCGTGGGTCAGACCAGTACAGGTCAATACACAGACACAGCAGGAACAAGCCTAAGAGCATCAGGGTTCTCAACGCACACCAGAGATGGTGGTGATGTGTTACTTCTTAATCGCCTAACAAGTGATGGCTCTATACTACAATTCCGCAAAGACAACGGAACCGTAGGTAGTATTGGTACTGTAGCTGGTAGATTCTACATAGGTAACGATGATACTTTTATTACATTTAAAGGCTCAACTGATACTATATATCCTGCTTCTGCATCTGGTGGTGGTAGAGACAATGCCATTAGTTTAGGTGATTCAGGTGCAAGATTCAAAGACATCTACGCTAGTAACGGAACTATCCAAACTTCAGACAGAAACGAAAAACAAGATATAGAAGATATATCAGAAGCAGAAACTAAAGTTGCAGTTGCAGCTAAAGGTTTACTTAAAAAGTTTAGATGGAAGTCTGCTGTAGCTGATAAAGGCGATGATGCTAGAATCCATTTTGGTATCATAGCTCAAGACTTACAAGATGCTTTTACTGCTGAAGGATTAGATGCAGGTGACTATGGTATGTTTATATCAAGCACCTGGACAGAAGAAACAACAGGCGAAGAACAAACTAGGTTAGGAGTTCGTTACAGTGAATTACTAGCATTTATAATTGCAGCAATATAGGAGATATATAACATGAGCAACACATACAACTGGGATTGCAAAACAGTAGACGTTTATCCCACATACGAAGAACACACAGACACAGTATATAATGTCCACTGGAGGCTTAACTGTGAGAGCAGTGAAAAGCACGAAGTAGATGGTCAAGAAGTACCATATACAGCTAGTGTTTATGGCACTCAGTCTTTATCACTTGATGATATTGGTACAGACTTTGTACCTTTTGCAGACTTAACTAACACAGTAGTTACTGGTTGGGTTGAAGGCATCATGGGTGAAGAGGAAGTAGCAAACTTAAAGACTGCTTTAGATGCTAAGATATCTGAAGAGATAACACCTACGACTGAAACAAAAACTATAGGCGAGTAAAATATTATGGCTGATACTTATACAACTAACTTACAACTCAGAAAACCAGAGGTAGGAAGTTCTACTAATACTTGGGGAGACAAACTTAATGCAGACCTAGATCAAGTAGATGCAGTCTTCTCGGCAAATGGAGCAGGAACAAGTGTTGGCCTACATGTGGGATCTGGTAAAAATTTAAAAGTAAATGGTATATTAACAGCAAGTACCGATGTATTTTTAAATGGAAACGGAACACAAAACGCATTAAAGTTTATTGATGCAAGTGGTTACTCAATTGGACTAAAAGCACCAGCAGATCTAAACGATGAAAACATAACATTGGTGTTACCCAACACTACAAACACATCTAATGGTACAGCTTTAATTGCTACAAACGTAACCAATAGTGTTGTAACTCTAGGATTTGGCACACCGCCAGTTACAGTAAGTAATTACTTTGCAACATCTGGACTATCTAGCAAAGACTTAGGAACAGGCTTACATCTTAAGACTGGTAGTGCTGGAGCAATATCATCGATAGTATCAAATACACAGCTTGTAATAGAGAACGATAATAATACAGGTATTATGTTGTTGAACCCAAGCTCAAGTACAGGAAACATTCTTTTCTCTAGCTCCAACGGTTTTGTTAATGGAAGAATACAATACAAACACTCAGATAACTCCATGCGATTTAGCACTAATGGAAGTAACGAGAGAATGATTATTGATAGTTCTGGTAGACTTTTAATTAATAATGATGACACAATTTTTGGACAAGGTGTTTTACAAGTATTAGCCAACGCAAATGAAACTGCTATGTGTATACAAGTAAGAACTAATGGTGAAAGAGCCATTCATTTTGCAAATGCTACTGGGGTTGATTGTGGAGACATTGTACTTAATTCAAGTTCAACAGCCTACAATACATCTTCAGACTACAGGTTAAAAGAAAATGAAGTTGCTATATCTGATGGTATAGCAAGATTAAAACAACTTAAACCTTATAAATTTAATTTTAAGATAAATGCAGATGAAACGGTAGATGGCTTCTTCGCACATGAAGTATCAAGTGTAGTACCAGAAGCTATTAGTGGAGAAAAAGATGCTGTAGATAGTAATAACAATCCTATTCATCAAGGTATAGACCAAAGCAAACTTGTTCCATTACTAACAGCTGCACTACAAGAAGCTATTACAAAAATAGAAACACTAGAAGATAGAATTAACGCATTGGAGAATTAAATGCCATTAATACAAGTGACTCCTCCACCTGGCATTGTCACTAACGGTACTGATTATGCCAACAAAGGAAGATGGACAGACGGTGACTTAGTACGTTTTGAAAACGGATACCTAAGGCCAATCGGTGGATGGACAAAACTCAACACATCAGCTCTTACTGGTACTCCTACTGGTATGTTTTCCTACATAACCAATGGTGGTAAAAAAGTATTAGTAGTTGGAACAAGAAAAAGAATCTATGTCTTAATAAACGATACTTGGTATGACATCACACCATCAGGTTTTGTTACAGACGCATCTTTTGATCCTTTAGGATATGGTGCATATCACTATGACGTTGAAGACTATGGTGATGCACGTTCACAATCTGGTTTATTATTTAACACTAACTCTTTTTCTTTTGACAACTTTGGCGAGATATTACTTTTTTGTTGTCCATCAGACGGAAGAATATTTCAATGGAATCCAAACACGCCTAGCTCACCATCAACACCCGTTTCAGGTGCGCCAGCCAACTGTGCTGGTGTATTAGTTACTAACGAAAGACACGTTGTAGCTTTAGGTGCAGGTGGAGATCCAAGAAAGATACAATGGTCATCAAGAGAAACACTAACAACATGGACTGCGGCATCAACTAATACTGCTGGTGATTTACAAATACCTACAGGTGGTAGAGTCCTAAGTGCAGTCAAGTGGCAAACAGATATTATTATCTTTACTGATACTGGCGTAGCTAGAATGTATTACACAGGTTCTCCTTTTATCTATGGCATACAAGACGCTGGTACTAACTGTAAAGCAATCAGTCCAAGAACAGTTGTAGCCGCTGATTCATTCTTATGTTGGATGGGTGAAAACTCATTCTTTGTGTTTGATGGAACAGTTAAAGAAATAAAATGTGAAGTACATGATTTTGTTTATGACAATATAAATAGTCCCTATAGAAAAACATCATGTGGTGGTCACAACTCTAACTTTAATGAGCTATGGTTTTTCTTTCCCGTTGGCACAGATCAGTTAACACCAAACAAATATGTTATCTGGAACTATATAGAGAACGTATGGAGTATTGGATCAATGGATAGAGGATGTTGGTTAGACCAAGGCGTATTTGATTTTCCAACAGCATGTAACAGTTCTGGTTTTGTTTACCAACACGACAGCACAACATTAATTGAATCCGAGGACATAGGTTCAGCAGTACCCTACGCAACGTCAGGGCCTATTGAGATAGGCGTTGGTGATAACTATGTACAATGTAATCAGATTATCCCAGACGAAGAAGCAAACAGTTTACCTGGAGTTGTATTAAGTTTTAAAGGCAGATTTACACCACTTGGTGCAGAGACAGATTTTGGTAGCTTTACTTTTGAAACTGATGGTTACACAGACGCAAGATTTACAGCAAGACAAGTTAAGATGAAAGTAACAGGCGACACAGACCAGTTATTTAAAGTTGGTAACATACGACTAGATGTTAAAAAAAGAGGTCGTAGGTAATGGCACGAAAGGCATTAAGAAGACCAGGGCCAGTATTAGATACAGATTATCAAAACTATCTAATTTCTGAAATAGAGTACAGAGATGGGTTATCATTTAAGAAAGGTGAAAGAATAGAGGTTAGTGGTGTAGATGCTACTGAACTCGTATTAGTGAGTCCAAATGGAACAAAATATAAACTTAGTATCGCAGACAACGGAACAATCTCCGCCACAGCAACAGTCTAAAGAAGACTGGGAGCTAGAGTTTGATAAATATAAAGACTTAATTGAAAAGGCTATTGGCTACACAGATTCCTATACAATTGACGATGTTAAGTATAAAATAGAAAATGGAATAGCCTCAATTTGGGGTGGAAAACAAACAGTTATAATTACAGAGTTCGTAGTTTTCCCCAAGAAAAATGTCTTACATATTCTTTGTATAGCTGGAGATTATGAAGAAGTAGAAGAAATGTTTAAATCAATAGAGAAGTACGCCAGGTCAATCGGCATTAACAAGATAACTGGTAGTGGTCGTAAGGGTTGGTTAAGAAAAGTTAAGCACCTAGGATTTAAACAAGAATATTTAATTAGTAAGGACTTATAGGAAATAATATGTCAGATCCAATAACAGCTTTAACCACCGCAGCAAAATTTATAGGCCCAGCAGCTTCAGCATACGGAGCTTTAAAAGGCAATGGTGGTTCAAAAACTGAAACCTCTACAGTTGATCCAGCAACTGCGGCTCGTTATGATGATTTATATAACAGGGCGCAAGGCGTAGCAGGTCAGCCATTTACACCATACACAGGTGCTAGAGTAGCTGGATTTAATCCAGACCAACTAGCTGGTTTTGATGCAACAAGAAACATGTTTGGTAGATCATTATCTTTTGATCCTACAGGACAACTAAACAACTTAGCTCAAGGCCCACTTAACATACAACAATTTCAGAACCCTTATAACGAACAAGTTATTAATAACACACTTGGTGATCTTAATGATGCAAGGCAAATGCAAATACAAAGCGATCAAGATGCAGCAATAGGCAGAGGTGCTTTTGGTGGTTCTCGTTCAGCATTACTTGAATCAGAAACAAACAAAAAATTTGCAGATGCAGCAGGTAGAACTGCTGGTAACTTAAGACAATCTGGATTTAACAACGCGGCAAACCTAGCATTAAACGACAGAAATTTCAGAGCTGGTTTATTTGGTAATCAGTTAGCAGACCAATACAGAGGATTAGGTTTACTATCTGGTATTGGAAGACAGCAACAAGGACTAGGACAAGCTGGACTAGATGCAAACTATGGCGAGTTTATGAGAGGCATAAATTATGGCCCAAAACAGTTAAGTTTATTACGAAGTTCTGTATTCGGTGGAACACCAGGCGAGACAAGGACATCATCAACCAATCTAGGAACTATTGATAGGCTTGGAGATGCTATAAATTCGTATCAACAAGTAGCAGGTTTATTTGAGAAATAATTATGACAGATTTTAACAATCCATTTAGTTTACTTAAGGCAAAACCAAATAACATAGATGATCCAATTATAAACATATCACCTATTAATGAGCAAAAAAAATTAGAAGAAGAAGAAAGAAAGAGAGCAGAGCGCTCAAGAAAATTACAAAATCTAGCTGACACTTTTAATATGATTGGTGCTAAACAGTCTGGTGATACACAAAGAATGGCTTTTCACTCAAACAGACTAGCACAAAGAAAAGCAGACGAAGAAGCTAGGCAGTTGAAAGCACAGCAAGATATGCGAAGAAGAGATTATTTTGGCGGTAATGAAAACTTGTTACAATTTGCAGAAATGATGGGTGATGAAGCTGCATACGCAGAAAAATTAAGATTAGACGCATTAGAAAATCAAAGAATAAAAAATCAAAATTTCAACAGCGTTGCTCAAGGAATAAATATAAAGGACTATGGCAGTAATAGAGAATACTACCAAGCTCTAGGTATGGAATATCTAAATAAAGGATACAACGAAGAGGCTAGAAAGTTTTTAGAAATGGGTAAGGCTCAAACAGCAAAAGATTATTCAAAAGATATTTTGAGTGAAAGAAAGGTTGTAGAAAAACAATATACTCCTGTAAACCAAAATTTGCAAAATTTTCAAAAATTAGATACCGCACTAAACTCTGATACTGGAACAGGAGCTTATACTGCTTTAGTATTTTATCTAAAGAATTTAGACGGATCAGTTGTAAAATCTGAAGAGGTCAATACATTCCAAGAAATGCAAGGATTCTTAGAAAACGTACGACAAAATTATGAAAAAACAAAGGGAGATGGAATGACTGATGAAGTGAAAGCACAGTTGCGTAATATCTCTGCTGAAGCTACCAGGTTAACTCTTAAAGGATATAATGATTACCTCAAAGGATCAGAGGTTGCATACGATGCTTTAGGTTTAGATCCAAATTTAATTTATTCTGGTTATAGAATAGACACATCAGGTATAAATCTTGGACAAGTAGAACCTTCGGATTTTACTAAAGAAATTACAGGGACGATAGTTGAATAATGAGTAAAACATTTAGATCAGATCAGTATGGGGATTTGCAAGTACCTGATAATTATGAAGAGTTGTCTAAAGCAGATCAACAAAAAATATTAAAACAAGCAGCAAAGATTAAAAATACAAATGTTGCTCCTATGTCAAACCTTAAATATGCCCAAGGTTTAATAGACCAAGGTGTTCAAGGTTTAACCATAGGGTCTTCAGATGAAATTGGTGGTGCTTTTTCTGAATTAGTAAATTTACCAAAAACAATTTTTACAGACCAAGAATTTGGAGACTCTTTTAAAAGAAGAGTTGATAAAAAACAAAAAGACTACAAAGAGTTTCAAAACCAATATCCAGGGGCAGCACTTACAGCCAATATTGTTGGTTCAGCAGCACCAATCGCAGCTTCAGCTTTACTAGCACCTTTTACTGGTGGTACGTCTTTGGGAGCAACTACAGCAGCCACAAGTGCAAGGCTAGTTCCTCTTGCGGCAAAAACAAAAAATGTATTAGACAGTTCTAGGCTATTAGCTGGTGGTATAACAAAGCCAGGCTCAACATTAACACAAAAAACTTTCGAAGGTTTTAAAATGGGCGGCGCTCAAGGATTGTTTGGTGGAGCTGCTTATAATGAGTCTGATTCAGATACTCTACTTGGAACCGTTAAAGACAAAGCAGCTGGAGCCGCAACTGGTGGTGTTGTTGGTGGAATTCTTGGAACTGCAATACCTTTAAGTATAGCTGGTGGTAAAAAAGTAATATACGACCCCATTACAAAAACTTATAAAAAATTTACATCTAGCTCACCTATCTTTACAAAAGAAGAACTTATGGCAGTTAGAAATATTAGTGATGCTTTTTCAAGAGATGAAATAGATGCAAATACAGTAATTCAACAAATACAAAAAAATATTTCAGCGGATAAGTTAGAGGGAATTACTCCAGTAGAAATATTAGTCGACTATGGTGGGGCTGCTGTAAGAAGAAAGTTAAGAGGATTAAATATTAATACTCCAGGCTCAAGAATTTCAGATACTTTAACAGAAAGGGGATCTGGTAGCGTAGAGGGTAAAGCCACAGATATGATTGAGGGTAATACTTCTAACATACAATCAACCAGGGTTGCAAAGTCTGTAGAGGGAGCTTCTGATAGAACGATTGAAACTAAAGGCATAAATCTACAAGATGGTATAAAAGAAATTGAAGAAGCTGCACAAAAAAATTTAGGCCCTTTGTATAAACAAGCGTTTGATAAAAATATAGCAGTTGATAATTTAGAACTATATAAATATTTAGAACAGCCAATTTTACAAAAAGCATATAAAGAAGCTAAAGTAGAGTTTTTAGAAAAACTTAGTGCAGATAAAAGAAGTCCTATAGATATACCAGATTTTAAAAATTTATTTGTAAAAGAAGATGGAAAAATAGTTGGGGTAACAAAAAACCTACCATTAGAATTTTTAGATTTAATTAAAAGAGCTGCTGACAGCAAAACTTATAATTTGAAAACTTCTAGTGTTGGTTCAGAAAAAATAACTTCTGCTGCTGCAAACAATAGACAAAAAATTGCTAATAACTTTAGAAATTTATTAAAAGGTTCTGTTGGCGGTGATGAGTATGTTACTGTTTTAAATAATGCTTCAGATAGATTTTCTTTAATAAAGGCCTATGAATTAGCTCCAAAATTACAAAAACAGTCTGTTAAATCTAAGTTTTTTAAAACAGCATTTGGGAATCTTAAAAATGAAGCAGAAAGAGATGCCTTTAGACTTGGTGTATTTAAAGAACTTACAGATGAAATAAATAGTATTGGAGATAATATAGATTTAGCAAAAAAATTATTAAACTCACCTAATGTAAGAAATAAAATAGATATATTATTTGTTGGAAATGAAGAAGCCAAAGAAGTTTTTTTAAGAAGATTAATAAGAGAGAGTAAGATTGCTCAAACAGCACAAACAGTTCTTGGTGGTTCAAACTCGGCTGAAAAACTTACCGATGCTGGTGATAGGCTTACAGCTTTGACAGATGCTATTGTTGGTTTAAGAGACCCAGGAAGTTCTGCTGGTTTAAGAGGTCAAGAGGCTACAGTTAGCAGAGTAAGAGATGCAATTTTTGACCCAGAAGGAAAACAGAGAAATGCTTTGTTAGATGTATTTTTAAATCAAAATCCTAATAGGCAGCAACAAATATTTCAAGCAATGACTCAAGCTCAAAGAGATGAATATATAAATAATTTATTACAAAACACAGCTAATAGAAGTGCTATAAGATCATCCGTGCCACAAGGAACAGAATTGTTAAATGACCTTTTAAACTAACATGTCCCAACATGACACGAGCAACGGAGAGAATAGGTAGGAGTGGCGAATACCTAACTTGCTCGGTGATAGCAAGGGAAACCGATACTGTAACAGTTATGCCTCATGGTGCTAACGCTGACATAATCTTTGAATACGATAACCAAATGTATCGCTGTCAAGTCAAGACAGTTACCCATATAGAGAAAGCAAGAAACAGTTGGCGGTTTGATTTACGAAAAGGATCACACAGCAAGTCAAGAGAGTACAAAGAAAACACCATTGATATATTCGCCTTGGTTAATCTTAAGTACCAGAATGTTTACTTCCTACCTTTTAACAATTGCAAATACCTACAATATTCTGTACATGACGAACCCATGAAAGCTGTTAATTCAATAGAGAGTTTTAGAGAGGCTATGGATGCAATAATTTCGGCAAATGGGCGGCAAATAGGCATATCAGTCCATGACATACCTCTTGAAAAACCCCAGAAATTAGCGGTTATTTAACTGTTCGGGGAGTAGCGCAGCCTGGTAGCGCACTATGTTTACAAGCCATCACACAATTTCACATCATTACTTTTTTTTACTAAAAACCCTTGTTTTCTTTACAAGATTCATTTTATAATTTACTCGTTAATAGGTAAACAATCACATCAATACTGCTGATTTTGGCAAATGGATGGCAAATGGAGGAAAGCATGGCGCAATACCAGACTGATACAAAAGTGAAAGGTCTTAGAATTTATCCAACAGGATATTATGTGTACTATCGGATAGATGGTAGACGAAGAGTTATGAAATTGGCCAACACAGATATTCTTATTGGTGTTGCAAGAAACAAAGCACAAAAGATACTTGGTGAAGTAGCTCAAGGCATTGATCCATTAGAAGTAAAGAAAGTAGAAGCTGATGCTTATACCTTAAACCAGGCGTTTGAGTTAAAGCTAGAAGACTTGTTTAATAATAACAAGAAGTGCGTAGAGATGAAGGATGGCAAGATAGATGGTGAGCCAAGACGTATGTGGGATAGAGACGTTAAGAATACTTTAGGCAAGATGAAACTAGAGAGCGTTGAGACTGGTGATATAACTAAGCTACATATTGTAGTAAGTAAGAGAGCTAAGTATCAAGCTAATAGGGTGGTGCAATTGATCAGTTCTGTGTTTGAGAACAGCATTAGATTGTCTTTAGTTAAGTATAACCCTGCAAAGTACGTTAAAAAGAACCCTGAGATGCAACGTGATAGGCCATTAACAGATAAAGAGTTTGCTGAAATAAATAAGCAGATCAATATCATAGAGTCACAAACACATGAGCGACACTTAAATTCTATCAAGTATATAAGGCTATGTATCTTAACTGGTGGTAGATGTGTTAGCGAAATTGGTAGTGCTAAATGGTCTGATCTTGATGGTAATAAATTAGTCTTAGAAGAACATAAGACAGACTACCAGGGTAAGCCAAGAGTAATACATCTAAACAATCAAGCTATGGCAATCATTAACTCTTGCGATAGAAACAGTGAAACAATACTTGGTGTTAAATATCCTTACCACACTTGGAACAAAATTAGAAAAGCTGCGGGATGTCCAGATGTGACGTTCCACGATCTAAGACATAACTTTGGTACTATGGCAGGTGAGCAAATGAAGATTGAAGATGTGAAGACTCTTATGGGACATAAAAGCATTAAGGCTACTGAGCGTTACCGTAAAACTAGAGAGCATATAGCCACCGAAGAAATGCAGAATGTCGGTAACTATATGCAAAAGATAATGATGTCTAATTAAAGTTCTTCGTAGTGTTTAATTAAAGCGTTTAAATACCATTGTGCTTTCTCCAAGCATTCAATGTTGCTGTCTTTATTTTTATGTCTATATAAATATTTCCAGATGTTACCTTCTAGGTAAGCTGGAAAGTTATTAGAACCAACTCTATCTTTTATCAGATCAATACACTCTATCTTGCCTTGATAATGCGGTGGCTTGTTTACCATGTCTACCTTGTTGGATTTTTTTATATCTTCCAATTTATCCCACTCCTCTCTTGTAACTTTATCTATACTCATTTTTACCTCCTTATTAATGCGTAAATGTTATTGATAAATTTTCTGTAAATTTTTTCTGAAGATTTAATCTGAATAATATTTCTATTATTTCTTGTCAGTTACTTGCTTTATTAAATTTACTTAGAGTAGAATAACATAATCACGAAGTAATAGGTAACAACATGGAAGAAAAAATATTTTTAGATCAGAATGAACTAGCAAAAAGATGGTTACGTTCTCCTAGAACATTAGAGAACTGGAGAACAAAAGGAACTGGCCCAACATATCAAAAGATTGGTGGCAAAGTTTTATATCGTCTTAGCGACATAGAAGAAATAGAAAATAAATCAGACGTATCTGGAGAGTAGTTTGGTCAACGCACGAAACAAAGGGCGTAGAGGTGAGCGCGAAGTCATAGATGAAATTAAAGAACTTTTAGGCATAGAGCTAGAAGTTAATTATGCTCAGACTTTTGGTGGTGGTCACGATCTTATATCTCCTAATGGCTACATGCCTTACGCAATAGAAGTCAAAAGACGTAAAGCAATCACACAATCAGATATTAAAAACTGGTGGGATCAAACAGTCAGACAGGCAAAGAAAGTAGATTTATTACCATGTCTTTGGTTTAGACAAGACAGAGCAGATTGGAAGGTAGCGATACCATGTCCATATTCTAGCGAGAAAGATTTTTTTCCAGTTGAAGATGTAAACATTGCATCAATTATCAGTCCAGAACTTTGGGCGGCAATAGCAAGAGAGGAGTACAACATTGGCACACGCGATATTATCACCGAGTAGTATGTTTAGAATTATAAGATGTCCTGCGTCAGCAAAGATAAATGCTGTGGCAGAACGAAGGGGAAGTATAGCTGCGGCTAGAGGTACTGCGGTTCACGAAATGTGTGAAGCTCTACTTAAGAA